>Ga0310811_10000447_pt1 | contig 55099 bp, 97 predicted proteins | sample YCmetagenome_FD_207642 | JGI IMG/M metagenome (GOLD analysis project Ga0310811, IMG submission 207642) | Soil microbial communities from experimental microcosm in Duke University, North Carolina, United States - YC | ecosystem: Engineered > Artificial ecosystem > Soil microcosm > Unclassified ... | reverse complement strand
CCGGCATCTCGGACATCGGCGCGATCGTCAAGCCGCTCAAGCGCGAGCTCGATAGCGCGATCAAGAAGGTCACCAAGATCGCGTCGATCGAGCTGTGGTCGAACGGCTTCCCGGCCCTCGGCCAGGTGACCGTCGACGGCACGACCACGATCACGATGGTCGACGCCGACGACATCATCAAGTTCGAGGTCGGCGACGTGATCGTCTTCGCGCAGGCTCAGTCGACGGGCGCTCTCCGCGCCGGCTCGCTGTCCGTCGTGAAGGTCAACGGTCAGGCCGGGACGTGGGTCGCTTCGGCGGCCGGCAACTCGGTGGCGACGTCCAACGACTTCGCGTTCATCGCGAACACCCGCAACACGGGTGCCACGAAGATCGCAATCACGGGCGTGCAGGGCTGGCTGCCCTCGACGGCGGACACGCTGTTCAGCGTCGATCGCACGGTCGATGACCGTCTGATCGGCATGAAGGTGGCCGCGTCGCTGGCGGACATCGAGGGCGCGTTCGTGGACGGCATCGCGTGGGCGCTGACGTACTCGAGCAACGGCACGGACGACCTCACGGCGTTCATGCACCCGAAGACGTGGGCCTTCCTGGCGAAGGCGCTCCAGGGCAAGACCATCTACACGACCGAGCCCATCAAGAAGAAGGGCAAGGACGGCGCGATCCTGTACTCGGGGTATCGCGTGATGACGCCCGCGGGCGTCATGGAGGTCTTCACGCCGCAGTTCTGCCCGAAGAACAAGATCTTCATGCTGAACATGTCGACGTGGGAGCTCGTGGGCTGGGGCCTCGACTTCCCGACCATGATCGCGGATCCGCTCGGCGCGGCCCCGGCGATCTTCATGGATCCCGTGACGGGCACCATCTCGGCGGCCGTCGGTGGGTATCCGCAGCTGGAGTGCAACGCTCCCGGCTGGAACCTCACGATCACGCTGACCTGATTCGCCTCCGCCGCTGGCCTCGGAGCGATCTGGGGCCAGCAGCGGGCGCTCAAAGGAGCAACGCAAATGTCAGCACTCGCAAGAGTCGGAAGCGCGATCGCACAGTGGTTTTACCGCGATACGTGCTGCGTCCGTGGGCAGTTCACCGGCGCCGATGGTTCGGTCGGCACCATCAAGTTCAAGGGACTCGCGACGATCACTCGGTCGGGCGAGGGAACCTACGTGTTCAAGCTGTTGCAGTCGGACGGAACGACTGTGCTCAAGGGGTACCACCTCAAGAGCTTTCACATCTTCGCGATCAACCCGACGTCTACCGATGGCCTCGGAAAGGGCGCGTACATCGTCACCGATGACAGCATCAACACGGCGGGGACGATCAATTTCACGACGTTCAATGCGGCCGGCAACGCGGCGGATGTCATCGCCGTCGCCAAGGTGGCAGTTGAAGTCAGCGTGGAGGCTGCGTCATGAGAACCGCACCGAAGAAGATGGATGACGACTTCCTCGACGAGGCGGTCGGCGAGATGGAGAAGGACAAGGACATGGCCGGCTCGGAGTATGGGGCCGACATGGACGACGAGGCCGAGGGCGACGACGAGACGTCCTCGGAGGACCGCATGATGGCGGCGAAGCAGATCGGCAAGGCGTTGGGCATCCAGATCGCCGATCCCGAGCGTTTCGCCGAGGCCCTGAAGACCTTCATCGCGACCTGCTGAAGTGGCGACGTTCAGCGAGATCATTGCAGGCGCCGCTTTCAGGAGCGACCTGCAAAACACCAACCGCGTACTTCAAGCGGAGTGGATCACGCTCGTCAACGAGTCGATCCGCTCGGCGTGGGACACGTTCGCAGCGGCGCGGCCTGACTTCCAGGTCGCTCCGCGTGCGGACTTCACTCTCGCGTCGGGCGGCTCGGCTTCGTTCTCTGTCCCGAGCAACTTTCACAGCCTCATCGACGTCGTTTGCGCACCGGACACGCCGACCGAATACAGCCTCGGACCGTTCAACTGGTTCAACCGTCGCGCCCCTGGTGGCTGGTATTGGCCGAGCCTCCTCGGCGTCGGCGCCGGCACGGGAGCGACCGGTTGTCGCCTCATGGGGACTCTGATCTTCGTCGAGCCTTCGATCCGAGCGGCGGGAACCTACGGCCTCTGGTACTGCCCTCTGCCTCACACGGCGCAGCCCGTGCGTCTGGCAACAACTGGAGCGCTTCCGACCTGCGTTGCGTCCGGGGCCGGCGCCGGGAAGACCCTCACGGCAAGTGCCAACGCGTTACTCACGGTCGACGGCGCAGATGTCGTACTCAATGACCTGATCCTGATCAAGAACCAGGTGTCCACGGGCGACAACGGAATCTATCAGGTCACACAGACGGGGTCGGTCGGACTGCCGTGGGTGCTCACGCGCTGGACAGGCTTCGACGAGACGGCAGAAATCGCCGTCGGATACGTTGTTGGCGTCGGTCAATACGATGCCGCCCTCCCGACTGGCGCTGTCAATGAGGGACAGTTCTTCACGCTCACGACGTTCACGGCAATCGAGTCGGCGCAGTCGTGGACGCAGGGCGCGAACATCGACGCGATCTTGGAGATGTTCGTCGAGCTGTTGAAGCTCAAGGCCGCAATCACGGCCATGCAGCGCGACAACCGCGGCGCGACGGCGGCGCCTTTCGAAAAGCGCGAAGAGGCGTTGATCGCGGAAGCGAAAAAGTATTTCTCCACGACGCGCAGCCCGGGGCCGCAGAAGGCTATCGACACCGACGGACGTTTGTTCCGTGGTGGATGGGGCGGCTGGGGAATTTGATGGCGCTTCGCAAACCCACGTCCACGACCGTTGGCCGACCCGATGAACTCCTCACGGTGCTTATCGGGCTCTACGAAGCCGTGCTCGCGCTTCAGAATCCTCCGCCGTCTTCTTCGAGCATTGTCAACCTCGGCGCCATCGCGATTGACCCCGACCTGCCCCCGGTGGGGACGGTCTACGAGTACACCATCAACGGATCGCTGAAGTGCCGCACGCGCACCGCGATCTACGTGCTGGCCGCCTGATGCCAACGGGAACAGTAGTCTCGTGGCCGGTAGCATCCGGCATCATGACTAAGGGCGCGCCTCTCATGGTGCAGCCCGGCACACATCTCGTGCTCGACAATGTTCGGCAGGAGCGCCAAAACGAGTGGCGCACGCGCTCGGGCTTCACGCACGACACCCTCGACGATCTCCCCGGCAACAATGTCCCCGTGATGCTCACGGAGGCCCCGTGGGGCGGCTTTGTGGGGCTCGTGCGACAGACGGACACCACGAACTCGGGGCGCGTCTACAGCCCTAATGGCGGGACGCGCTGGATCACGCCGGACACGACTGCGATCTACCCGTCGTGCTCGCAGCTGACGCCTGGCAACTGGTCGCGCACCGTCGTTTCGCCCTCGACTTCGACGGGAAGCACGGGCCCCTATCAGCTCGCGGCGGCGCAGGGACCTAACTACACGCTTTCGGCGTGGTGGTCCGACTCGGGCGGCGGCTTCTCGGTGGCTCTCCAGACCATCGACGGAGCGACGGCGACCTATTACGCGTCATTCGACGGTTCGACGTCGGCGCGGCCTCGTGTCGCCTATTGCAGCGACGCTCAGATGCTCGTGCTGTCCTATGTGGACGCCAATCACCACGTGGTGGCGCATGCGTGGAACGCGATCACGGGTGTTCAGGCCGTCACGGCCAAGGTGATCGCAACGACCGCGTGGGCCGGCGTTGGATCCAACGGGGTTTCGTACCTCGACATGCTCTATTACGGCGGGTCGACGGTCACGCTCGCCTACCGCAACAACACGGGCACGGGCAACCTCGAAATCGCCGAGTACAACCCGCTGACGAACGTTGCAACGACGTATCCGCAGGCGGTGGATACCTCGAACTGTCTGGCGATGCTCATGGACCCGGACGCGTCCAGCACGCGACTCGTGGGCATCTGTAATGCAGTACCAGAGACGCGCGTGGTGCGCCTGAACAGCGTGGGCGTGATTCAGACGAACGAGCTCGTCGAGGCCATCCAGTCTGTTCAGATGGCCGGCGTCGCGTACAACGCGGGCGTCGACTGGCAGGTGGTCTACAACCCGACGGCCACGGGTGGCTACCAGCTTCGCGGAGCAAAGAGATTCGGTGGCGTGGTCAGCATTCCCGTCGACATCATCCCAACGAACGTCAACTTTGCTGGCCTCTACACGGGCGCGTGGCGCGAGCCGAACACGGACGCCATGCGGTACATCATTCTCGTCGACGGTCTGACGAATGATGACCCTCAGCCGACATACCTCGAGATGGCGCTGGAGTTCGACAACTCCGCGGTCACGGCAAATCTTTGGCGCGAGCCTCAAGCCCGCCTCTTACCGCTCAATGCCGGGAAAGCCTCGATCAGGGCAGCCACGGTAGCGCAGCCGCAGCGGCTTGGCACAGACCGGTTCATGGTTCCCCTGGCGCGCCAAACGGTTCTCGTCGACCAGGGGGACGGGGGCGGCGGATCTCGCTACGCCGTCGACACGTGGACGGTTCAATACCTCAACTCGACGACCTACACGAACCAGAACGTCGGACGAGGAACGCAGAACCAGCAGGGCGCGTTCTTGCCGGCAGGGACGTTGCTGCAAACGTCGAACGGGCAGTTTCTGTGCTCGCACGGGGCGACGATGGTCCCGCTGCAACCACAGACGCTCACGCCGTCGGTAGGCGCCGGATCTCTCGACCCAGCCAAGTTATACGCCTACGGCGTAACGGTATGGATGCCAGACGAATCTGGGAACGTCTGGCGCTCGCCCATGAGCGTGACGAAGTCCATCACGCCGGGCGGTGGCAACAACACCGTCACCATCGCCGGGGCGTTGACTCAGCTCGAGAACTGGAACCGCCGCCGCATTGTCCTGATCTGGCGCACCGACGGTGACGGCAAGACGTTCAAGCTCCTCACGAGCATCGATGGCACGGTGGCTACGACGCTCACGTACAGCTACGTCGACACGACGGGAGACGTCGGAACGGGCCAGGGGTACGAGTTCCAGTTGCCGGGAGACACGGCCGGCGAGCTCGAAGCGACGCTTACGCCGACCCTGCTACATCCAACCAACTGGAACGGACGCCTATGGGGAATTGACCGCGATTTTCCGACGCGCGTCCGCTACTCGAAGCCGATTTCCACGGGCATCATGCCGGAGTTCCCCGAGGAGTTCGTTGTCGAGATTGACGACGCCTTCGGACCCGGAACGGGGCTTGCGGCCATGGACGATAAGATCGTCCTGCTCAAGCAAAACGCGATCTATATCGCTGGCGGCGACGGTCCAAACAACGACGGAAGCGGGGCCGACTACTCATTCTCTCTCATTTCGTCTGAGACGGGCGCAATCATTGGCGCTCCGCTCCTGTCGACGGGCTCCGAGGTCTACATGGTGAGCCTTGGCGGCCTGTGGCGCCTGCGCCGTTCTCAGGAAACGGACTTCGTCGGCGCCGCGATCGACCAGTACCTGTCGATGCCTCTCGTGACGAGCGAAGAGACGGTCACGGGCATGGTTCTGTCGCCCCCCGACAACGAGGTGCGGATCCAGACGAGCAACTACCGATTCGTTCACGATCGCGTCTTCGATATTTGGGTGCGCGACACGGGCGGGATGTCGGCAGGCATCGTCATGACCCGCATGCTGGGCACGCGACAGGCGCTGTTTCTGTCGGATGGGCAGATGTGGATCGAGGCGGCCGACTCGAATACGCCCACCGACGCAGGGGTCTACTACTCGGGCGTCATTCGCGGTCCGTGGCTGCGACTGGCCAACATGGAGGGGTGCCTCCGTCTGATCCAGTTGCGCGCCCTCGGCGAATGCACGGCGGTGGGGCTCGGCTCGCAGCCTCAGATGTCGATCTACTTCGACAACGATGACTCACTCGTTGAGTCGTTCCTGCCGCGATACACAGTCGACGCAGCGGCGGGCCCCATCCGAGCCGTCGCGCGCCCGCGCAAGCAGCTCTGCACTGCTTTTTCTCCGGCGCTCCAGCTTCCCGCCGGAGAGGCCGTGGTTCGCCTCGATTCGTGGTCGGCGCTGATTCAGCCCGAACCGGGGTTTGAGATGCTCACGAACCGCGACAACTGGGCGCCCCGGCCAGCGAGCCAAAACGGCCCTTTGTCGATCATCGCCCTACTGGAGGCGACCGTCGCGAGTTGCATTACGCCGCTCCCGAATATCACTGGAACGGTCGCGAACTGGCCGCTCAATGGCTCTCTGGTCGACATCTCGGGGAACGGTCTCACTCTGGCGTCCGTCGACGCTCGCACCGAGGTCCCCAAGGCCGCTACTTACGTCACGTTCGACGGATGTGCGCAGGCCGTAGACACAACCTACGACGGCGTGACGTTCAACGCGAAGCTCAAGCTGGACGTCTCTCTCGCCTCCCTGCTGCGTTTCTCGGGAGCGTTCACGTTTCAGTGGGTGATGGTCCAAAAGCGGACGTTCTCAATTTCGCACTTCTGCTGCGTCAATCCCGACAACATCACCCCGCATCGCGACGGCGCTCCCGACCGAATCGGAAGCCTGTACGACATCTGGTCGACAAGCGGCGATTGCGAGATCTCGGATCAGAACATCGGCAGCAACCTGCCGGTTCCGTTCTACGGGGCATTCCCTGGCACAAACAACGCAACGTGGGCGCAGGTCCCTGTGTCTCCTCCGCCCTACGCAGCGCCGGCTGCCTTCGCCCTTACGCGCGACGCGAGCGGCAACTACCACGCCTATCGAAACGGTGTGCTCATCGGCTCCGTGGCCTCGGCGGGTACGCACACCGTGCAGGGGAACGAGGTGTTCTACATCGGCGGCACCGAGAGCGGTGTTCCTCCTGCCGGTACGTTCGGCAACAGCGGCGGGGCGCAGTACGCGAACGTTCGCGCTCTGAATTATGCGCGTAGCTCCGCTGACATTGCGGCCGACGTCTACGCAAGCGGGTTGCCAGGAGCAGGGGTGTACTCCGTCTCGGTGTCGTCGATCTCGAACTTCGCGATCGGATCGACGTACTACACCGGCGCGTCATCGTCGAGCCTGGACGCGGGCTCATTCACTGTCGAGGCGATCAACGCGACGACGGGAATCCTGACCGTGCTTGCTAACGGAGGGTGGACGCCGACTGCGGGCCACTTTGTGTTTGCCACATGATCACGGCGAACTTACGCGCGTTCACGGCTCAGAGCGGAGTAACCGGTCGTGGTGAAAACGTTCCTGTCGAGTCGAAACACCCGAACGTGAATGCCCCGGCGAGCGGCTCTGCGTTGTCGCGCTCAAGCAAGACGACGGCCGACGTATCCATTAGGCGCAGTTTGCCGCTCACGAAGCTGTATTCCACGTCCCACTGCCTGTCCGTCGCAGAGAGAGCGCAGCTTGAACGGACGAAATGCACGGACAGGTGCGATCCGTCGGCGGTGAAATCGCCGTCGCTTTCTTGCGCATTGCCGCTCGAGTTCCCGGTCGCGCACAGGCTGATGAATTTCATTACGGCGCCGGAGAACTCCAGACCATTTGCGCATATGGCAGCCGGATCGCTGGTGTCGATCCAAGTGCCTTGCAAGGTGTCGCTTAGAGATGAATTTCCGCCGCAGCCGAGGGTGGCAATACAGAGCACCGCGAAGGCGAGTTTCATGGCGCCGATGGTCGGGCGCAATCGTCGCGCATTCAAGCTGGTCGCGCGTTCAGTGATCGAAGGGAGAAGGCAATGAGCGCTTTTGGAGACGCGTGGAACTCAATCGCGGGTGGCGCGAAGGATTTGTATGGGTGGGCGAAGCACGCAATCGCCCCTTCTACGCCTGCCAGTCCCGCCGATTCGATTGATGCACAGAACGCACGAACGCTGGCTCAAGCATTCGGCGATCGCTCTAACGCGCGGCCCGTTGCGGCCGGCGTAGTCAACGGCACTCCGCTGAATCAGGCTCAGGCCGATCAAGCCCGCGCGCTCGAAACATCGAACATCGGGGACCTTCAGGGCGTCGCAAGCGGAGCAACGCCGACCGCCGCAGATGCGATGCTCACGCGAGGCAGCGACGCGGCGGCGGCGCAGGCTCGTGGTCTCGCGGCGGCCTACAGCCGTCAGAACCCTGGAGCCGCGCTGCGGTCGGGGCTCGCGGCCGGCAATCAGGCGCAGCTCGCGACCGCGGCGCAGGCGGCTCAGCAGAAGGCCGAGGAGCAAGCGCAGGCACGCGGGCAGATCGGTTCTTTGACGCAGGGGATGAGACAGGCAGATCTCTCCGCTGCCTCCGCGAACCAAAACAACGCGCTCGAAGCCCAGAAGGCGAACCAGGGCGCCGATCTCCAGGCCGAAGGACTCAACAACCAGTACCAGCTTGGATTCGGAAACCTCCAGGCCCAAGAAACGAACGCTCCGATCGCGGCACAGATCGCAAACCAAAACGCGGCCGTCCAGACGAACAAGCAGAACCAAGAGGGATTCGGTGCCGTCACGAATTTGATCGGCGGAGGACTCGGCTCACTCGCAAAGCTGTCCGACAAACGCGCCAAGACCAACGTCAAGCGCAAGTCCTTCGCCGACGCGATGGGCGACAAGGTCCACGGCGTCACCTTCGAGTACAAGCCCGAGCACGGGGGCGAGAAGCACGAAGGCGTCATCGCTCAAGAGGTTGAGGAGGTGTTCCCGGGCGCCGTGAAAAAGGGCGCCGACGGGCTCCGTCGCGTCGACACGGGACACCTCACGCTGGCCTCGGCTGGCGCGCTCGCCGAGATGAATCGCCGCCTGCGAAAGCTCGAGGATAGGGGGGCGGCATGACCGACGAAGAGGTTCTTGCCGACCTCGGCCGCGGCCCCGGCGACGAGCTCGCTCCGTTTCCTGATGACACGGGAGCTGCGCCTGCCGGTGCAGTTCCGCCGAGTGACGTGGACATTGTGCCGCCGCCCGATTTCGGGCCGCCGGCCCCGTCGCCGACGGATTCGATCGCGATCCCGCCGCCGCCTCCCGGAGGAACGCCCACGCGCGATCCCGACAAGGAGTGGCCGCCGCCCGTCCCACGCGAGGCTCCGGGCATGGTCCCGCTGCCGGGTCAGGGCGGAACCGCGCCACGGGGCGCTCCGGGGCCTCTCGTCACTGCCCCCGCGGGCAATCAGCCCGTTGGTACCGCCGATGTCGCGAACGCCCTCGGTGAGCAGGACAAGGCACGCAAGGAGCGCGAGGAGGCGGACCAGCGCGCTGCACAAGGCGAGGCGAGCAAGACGACTGCCGAGGCCGACGCAGCAACCGAGCGCCGCGAAGCGGCCGAGGAGAGCGCCAAGAGGGCCGCCAAGGTCAACGAGATGTACGACAGCGCCGACAAAGCCGCGCAGCAGCATTACGCGCAGGCCCAAGAGGCGTTCAAAAACTTCAAGTTCAAGGACTACTGGGCGGACAAGTCCACTGCGGCCAAGGTCGCGTCCGCGCTTGGGATCGCTCTAGGCGCGCTCGGCTCCAGTCTTACGCACACGTCAAACGCTGCCCTCGAAATCCTGAACAAGGACATGGACGACGATCACCGTCGCCAGGTCGAGCAGCTGAATCAGCTCTCCGACGAGGCCATTCAGGCGCACACCGGAATCGCGGACACGCGCGTCGCACGTCAGACGGCCTTGGCCAACCTGACGATGGCAGACGCGCAAAAGGACAAGCTCATTGGGGCTCGGCTCACGGAGAGGGCCGCGCTTCTGACCGACGCGAACTCTCAGAACATCGCCGCCGCGTCCGCCGCGAAGTTCAAAGAAGAGGCAGCCGGGAAAGAGGTCGAGGCGCAGAAGATGCTGCGCCAGCTGTATCTCGAAGATCAGGTCAAGGCAGCCCAGATCGAGGAAGAGAAGGCGCGGGCCGCGATGTACGGCGCGCATGCCGCAGGGACGGGCGGGTTCGTCCCGAAGCACGGAAAGGGAAGCGGCGGGGGCGGCGGCGCTGGTTCCGGTGCCGCATATGACGCATTCCGTGCAGCCGTTCTCGCGGCGCCGGACCCGAACAACATCCCAAACGTCGGCAAGCTGGCCGCGGCTGCGCACCTGAAGCCGAACCAGATCCAGGGCGAGATCTCGAAGATCCGCTCGGCCGATGACACTGAGAAGAAGAAGCACGCCGGGGCCGAGGCAGATCCCGCGCTGCGCACCGAGGTCGACGCATGGCGCAAGCAGAACGGAATCGACGCCATCTCGAAGCAGCAGCGCGAACTGACCGAGCTTCAAAAGCAGCTGAAGGATAACGCGCACAACCCGCTCCAGCAGGCGCTTGCGGTCGAAAAGGCCGTCAGCGCGGCCCGCGGTGGCGCAGCCAGCAAGCAAGCCCTTGCGCTCGCCCTCGGTCACCTCGGCGGCTCCCTCGACAACGCCGAGGCGGTCGTCTCGAAGATCAAGAACGGAGAGATGGGCGAGAAGCAGATGGAGAACTTCCGCTCGTTCATCAACGGGCAACTGGGCTCATCCCAGGCGGCCGGCAAAGAGGCGTACGACAACTTTAACAAGTGGGCCGAGAGTCAGCCCGAGGCGAAGCGCCCGGCGTTGCTCGCGGAACGGGGGCGACTGTTCTCGGGGCTCGCTGGGTTTGGAGGCCGTGAAGGCGGCGGCGCACCGCAGGGCAAGCGCGTGCAACTCAAGGACGGCCGCACGGGAACCCTCACCCCTGACGGGATGTTTCACCAGGATCAGTGATGGCGGAGCCGGTAAAGCTATCCGAAGAGGAACTCGCGGGCGCGACGGAGATCGCCCCGCAGAAGCTCTCGCCTGAGGAGTTGGCGGGCGCCGTCGATCTCGACTCGGGCAAGCCCGCGGCGGACGATCGCGGATTCTTCACGCGCGCGAAGGACTCGATCGTCAGCGGTGCTCGCGCCGTCAAGGACGTGGGCGCCGAACTCGGCAGCAAAGTCGCCGAGAATTTCAAGCACCCGATTGATTCCATCCTCCATCCCCAGGATCCGAAGTACGCACTTGGCCCCGAGAAGCGTCACTCGCTCGAGCAAGGCGTCGGCGACGTCGTCACGCTCGGCTATGGCAACAAGGCGGCCGAGGCAATCGGGAACGCGCTGGGCGACACGGGAGAGAACAGCCTCTCCGCGCAGTCGAGCGATCCGAGGTACCGCGAAGCGGGCCAGGTAGCCGGCTCCTTCCTCCCAAATCCGGTGGCCAAGGTTGCGGGCGGCCTCGTCAGCAAAGCGGCTGTCCCGGTGGCGAAGGCACTCGCTCCCGGCACCGAGCGGATCCTGTCCAAGCTCGCGGCGACGCGCGTGGTCGGACCGGTCGTGGCTCCCTTGGCTGGCGCCGTCGCTGGCGCCGGGCGCGGCGTGGCGATGTACGAGGCCACGGCGCCCGCTGCCGCGGCGCTGAGCGCGAACGCCGAAGGGCACCGCCTCGAGGCAGCCCGCGAAGCGGCGACCGATCCGGCTGGCCTCGTCATGTCGGGCGCCATGGGCGCGATTCCGCCGGCTCTCTCGGCGGCTGGACGAGCCGGGAAGAACTTCGTCGAGCACGCCACGAAGGCGGCCGACGAGTACATCGCGAAGGACATCGTCGGGGAGGCCAAGGGCGCATCGACGCCGGTCGCGCGCAAGCAGATGGCCCGCGCGGCGCACGACTTCCCCGAGCTGATCGGGCGTGACGAGGAACTCCGTGGCGCCATCGCCGAGGCTCGTCACGGCGAACTCCCGAAGGTTCAGCACGCCGTCGACGCGATTCAAGACCGCCTTACCGCGGCGCAGGCCGACAAGCCCGAGGTCTATCGCGCGATCGACAAGGCGCTACCTGACTCGGGCGTGAAGATGAAAGACGTCGTCAAGGCATTCAAGGACGACATCCACGAGTGGGAACACGGCGAGCACGGCGGCGAGGAGTACGCGCAGCAGATCGCGAACAAGCTCAAGCAGCGCCTCGCGGTGATCACGGCATCGGAGACCTACGGCGCGAAGCGCATCGGAGGTGCTGAGCCCGGGGCGTACAAGCCAGAGATGCGCGTTACCGGCCATGGCGACCTTGATGGAATGCGCACCGATGACGCGCTGGCGATGTTGGAGCACGCGCGCAAGTCAGGTCAAAACGTCGACGGCGAGATCGCGGCGATCAAGGCGCGCGCAACGACCGGAGCCAGTGACGCTCCGGTCAGGCACGAGTACGACCCCGAGGCCGTCGTGTCGACGCGCCAGCTCCGCCGTCTCGCGACGGACGCGCAGAACACGGCGTTCACGGGCGAAGGCGGTCTCAACGGCACCGAGCGCTACCGGCGCGCTCTCGACGTCGCCGCCACCCCGACCAAGCTCCTCGACGCTCAGCTCGAGCGCGCCCGCGCGGGCGCTCCCGATGCCGTCTCTCGCCTCGAGCAGATGGATCGCGACACGCACACGCTCCTCGCGGCAAAGACCGTGATGGACCAGCGCCTGTTGAAGGCGAAGGAACTCAGTGTAGGGGCAGGCGGAAAGCCCGCGCACGCCGCGCACAGCATCGGGCAAATGGCTCGTCAGGTGGGCGAGCTCGGCGGCGCGGCGCTCATGGCCACGGCGGGTCACCATCCCGTTGCGGGCGGCTTGATGGCAGCCGCGACGCTCGCGCCCCAGGTCCAGCGCGCGGTCACCGAATCGGCTGCCAAGTTCGGGCGCTCACCGAGGTACGCGGCGGCGATCTCCCGTCTGGCCAAGGCAGCGCGCTATACGGCGAACGTCTCTGATTTCGTCCGACAGGCCGTGACCGCTGGCCTGCCGGCGGCCGATGCGCGCCGGATCTGGGTCGCCGCGCACCCCGGAGATCAGCAGGAGGCCACGCCATGACGATCGGCCTCACCCTCGTCCCCGGCGATCTCCCGCCCGAGTCGCCCCCGCTCTCTCCACTGGCGCTGGAACTCGCCGCCCGCTTGGAACTTCAGCGCGCCCTCGGCCTCTCCGTGAGCGTCCGCGCCCCCTCGTGGCGCGCGGTCATGTTCATGGGCAAGCCGATTTCGTTTCACATTCCGCCCGTCCCTGAGGGCGTCACGTTCCGTGTCAAGAACCTCGACAAGGACGCGTTTCGCAAGGATCCGGTCGGCGTCGAAGCCATACGCCTCGCCGAGACGCTGCAAAAGTCGATGCCGACTGGCTATGCCCCGCGCTCGGTCACGGCGGCGCGACCGATGCCCGCGTCGCATGCGGATCAAGCGAAGTGGGCGCGCTCGGTGTTCCTGGTTGGCTCGGGCCCCGACGCGCTGCCACTCCTCGTGGCGGCTGGATACCTCACGCCGATGGACTGCGCAGCGCTTACGGCGGCGTACCCCAATGAAACGAAGGCGCAGCAGGAGGCCGCGATCGGTGGCGCCCGCGCATACACCGAAGCCGGACAACGAACGGGCATCAATCCCGAGTTGCCCGGATGGCTCAACGACCAGCTGATCACGCTGATGGACGAGTCTCGGCCGACTGGAGCGTTTCAGGACCTCTACGCGAAGCACCAGGCCGAGTCACAGCAAGGGCCCGCTGCTTCTCAGGGAAAGAGCCGCATCGCGCAGCAATTTCGGCCCGAACCGGGGCCAGACAGGACGGATCAATGAAGAACGGGAAGCAGTCGAACGGCCATGGTCAGAGCGCGTTCGGGCAGCAACTGCAACGACAGGCGCAACAGGCGCGACAGGCGCAACAGGCGCAACAGGCGAACTCGCAGGGACTGAGCTTTGCGCACTTGCAGCAGGCTGCGCCGCCCGAGACCGCCGCGAAGGTCGAATCTCCGCTGTCCGTAGTCGTTACGGCTGACAGGGTCGTTTTGACGCGCCCGAAAATCTCGCTCAGCTCGCACATGTTCGTGACGAGCACGAAACAGGCAAGTTCGATCGAACCGGAACGCGCATACATCGCTCACGGAGTGCTCGTAATCGAGGAAATGAACCTCTGGTTTCCTCTCAATGAGATCAAGTTGGGTCGCTGGTGAAAGGGCAACCATGGCTAGCAACACGGTAGGAGATCAGTGGTCATTCGGCGGCACGAGTTCGGCGACGAACACGATGACCGGAACCAACAAAATCACGGGGACCCCCGTCAATATCGAGCCGTCTCACGGAGTCTCGTGGACGATGCGATGGACGGGGACGCCGACGGGAACATTCTCCGTCGAGGTGTCCAATGAGTTCGATCCGCAGACGAATCCAAGCCCGTCTGATTGGACGCAGCTCACGTTGACGATTCCTACGGGCGTGAACCCGGCGGGGGCATATCCGGCGGCTGGGTCGGGCATCGACATTGCCCCCACGTCGTTCAAGTGGGTTCGGCTCTGTTACACCAACTCGGCAAGCACCGGAGTTCTGACGGCGCGTTGCCACGCGAAGGGGTACTGAGATGGCAACCGCATCATATGGAACGGCGACGACGGGCGGCGCGAGCAGCGGCTCCTGCCCCGTCACGCTGATTCAGACGTATATCGTCCCTGCGGACACGAACACGGTGACGTTATCGGGTCTGTCCGGTGATACCGACGGCATCTACGAGCTGGAGGGATGGGGCCCAGCGGGGGCGAACTGCACGATTCGTGGCGGCACGCTGAGTTGCAACTTCAACGGCACGACTACGAATCAGGCTTGGGAGTCGAATTTCAACCTTTCAACGAGCGCCGGCAACATCACGTGGAACGGCTCGTCGGGGTCAAACTCGGCGCTCGTTGCGTATGAAGCCGCTGCCGGCAAGGGATGGCACTTCTATGCGCGTATCTATCCGAAGACCGGGGTAGATCGCCGCATCAAATGGAACTGCTCGGCGTCACACAGCGCCACGGCGGCCAGCAACCAGTACTTCGAAGGTATGTCGTACTGGTACGAGACGATCACGCCTGTGACGTCGCTGGTCCTGGTCGACGGGACGCACAACTTTTTCGGCGCCGGCTCGGTGGTCACGCTGCGCAAGTTCGCGCTCTCCTAGGCGATGCCGGCGAGAGGTACATTCTCGCTCTCGTCAGACCGAGTCGTCTTTGCGGGCGATTCGCTCATTGCGGGGGGCATCGTCGGAGCTGGCGGCACGTCCGTGAGTTGGGCGGTGCCGATGGCGCCATTGATGAACCAGGCGATGACTTCGACGGTCGGGTGCCGTGTCGTCGACCGCGGCCACCCGGTGGCGTTCTCGGTGAACGGCGCAAGCGGGACGCTCATGAGTCAGTGGGCGAGCAACTACGGGTCAATGGCCGTGATTTACAGTCCCACGCTGTGTTTCGTCGCGTGGGGCCGCAACAACGCTTCTGCGGGTGGCTCTGCGATTGCCGCCGCGGGCACGGACCTGATCACGGGCACCATGGGCCTGTGGGCGACCATTCCCACGTGTCGCGTGGTCGTCGTTGGCGCCATGAACAACGGCGAGCTGTGGCCGCAGGGCGCGGGCTCGCTCGACGCGAACATCGACGCCGTCAATGTGGCCATTCAGAGCGCGTGCAACACGCTATCCGCGTCGGGGACCATCACGTACATCGATCCGCGGCCGTGGTGGTTCGCGACGATTCCTCTCTACAACCCCAGCAACCTGCCTGGCACCGACTTCCTTACCGTCGACGGGCTGCACCTCAACGCCCTCGGCGCATCGCTCGCCGCGGCCAACCTCATGACGTTCCGGGCATGAACTGGTTCGAACACATTCCCCTGGTGACGCTCATCGCGGTCGCAGAGGGCGCGCCGTGACCGACGACGAACTCCGTCAGTACCTCAAGCCGCGCCACAACTGGCTAGCAGTGGCGGCGTTCGTTCTGACGCTTCTGGGAAGTGCGGCGGCGCTTGGCAAGTGGGTCTTCACGGCTCCGACGAAGGACGACTATTCGTCGCTGGAGAACCGCACAAAGGCCGTCGAACTGGACCACGCGGTGCTTAAGGCCGGCGTCGAGGGGATGCGAAGCGATCTCGCTGACGTGAAGGCGGCAACGAAGGACATCAATGCGCAGCTGATGCAGCTGCGGATCACGGGTCGCAGGTGAAACGAGGGAGGACATGGACAATGGCAGCGAATACGAGACTCCGCCCGATCTCTCTCTCCGACGAGACGCCACGCCCGACGAGATCACCGCCGCAAACGTTGGCCTCGTTCTCCACGCCCTGGCAACGAGCTTTGTCGAGGTTACTCGGCTCGCACGCACGACTTCAGGTCTTGAGCGGAGAGCTGCAAAGGAGCGACTGGGCCAGGAAGCAAGAGAAGCGGCCGACGCTCTCCATGACCTCGCTCGACTCATCGAGGACGATGTCCGCGGATACCCACCTCGAGCCGTCGACCCTCCAACTACCAGCCGCGGAAGGCCAGTGAGCATCTGGCAACGATTCACGAACCTCTTTCGACGAAAGGACTGATCATGAGCACCAGAACGAAGCACATCATTGGCGTCGCGATCGCGATTGCCTCCACCGTTGCCGGGGTGCTGTTTGGCCCGGGTGGCCCGCTCGTCAAGACGGGCATCTCCGCCACCGTGGTCGTGGCGCTGTTGGCAGACGTCAAGGCCGCGCTGGGGGCGCAGTCGTGAGCACTGGCATGGGCATCGGCGATGCCGTGGCCGCGATGCGCTCGGGCAGCCGCGTGGCGCGCGCGGGATGGAACGGGAAGGGCATGTACCTCGCGTACCAGCCCGGCTACCCCGACGGCATCCCCATCAACGCGAACACGGCCAAGGCGACCGGACAGCCCGAGGGAACTGTGCTCAAGTTCCTGCCGTACGTCATGATGCGCACGGCCGGAGGCGAATTCGTGCCATGGCTGTGCTCGCAGACGGACCTGCTCGCATCGGACTGGGAGGTGGTTTCGTGAGACGCCTCGTTCTCCTGGTGTGCATGCTGGCCTTCGCGGCGTGCGGAACCACGAAGCCCGTCACCATCGTCACCGACATCGGCTCGTGCGCGGCCACCGACTTGATCGGCGACGTCAACAACGGTCTCGTGGCGGGCGACTGGGTTGCCGAGTTGACGAAGATCGCAACCAAGTGCGGCCTCAAGGTGCTCAACGACGTCGTGGCGCACGTTGGAGCCAATGCCGCTCACGCCGCGCAGGCGGAACAGAGTGATTTCGAGAGCATGAAGGCGGACCGCGCTCGCGAATGGCTCGCGACGCACCCGGCGCCCTGATGGACGTCGGAGAAATCGCGGTCTGCAACCGGAGTCGCAACCTCTCCGATCACGATCTCGCCTTCATGGTTGAGGCGTGTGCGGCACAGGTCGAAGAGGCCGCCGCAGTGTGGGGCATCCCGCCCGTCCCTGTGCAGCTCTACCGAAACGGGGAGGGCGTTCTTCCGCCCGTCTGCTGGGTGTTTACGGTCGTTGACTCGATCGACATGCAAGGAGCACTTGGCTATCACGACGACTGGGCGGGGACCATCTACGGACAGGTGCTCGCGCAGGGTGACGCGACATCGATCACTCTGTCGCATGAATGTCTTGAGACGCTCGTCGATCGCACGTGTACGGGGTGGCGCCCAATCCCGGGCGGCCGCGATGTCGCGCTCGAGGTGTGCGACCCCGTGGAGAATGACTCCTATCTACAGTCAGTGACCATCTTCGGCGAGACGCGCGGCGTGATGCTCTCGAACTTCGTCACCCCGTCGTACTTCGACCCCGCAGGCCAGTTCCCCTTCGACCGCATGCGCCGGCTTGGTTCCGGCGCGCCCACCCAGACGCCTGGCGGCTATCTCATCATGCGCGACCAGGATGGCAACATCTCGAACGTGTTTGCGTCGGGTCATATGCCGGCGCGCATGATTCAGAAGCTCAGCAACCCGCGTTCGCGCACGCTGCGGCGCCTCGGGGGCAGGGCGTGAGCCTGCGCGCCGGCGTGTCTCTGGCGACCGCCCTGGCGGCCATTCTGTGGGTCTCATGCGCAACAGGGCCAACGCTCCCGCCTCTGCCGCCCGTGCCGGACATCTCGGGGCCTCCGTTCATGGCGAAGAAGTGCGACGCCGGCTGTGTCTACATCGGCGGGGTGCTCGAACGGGACGACGCGGGCGCACCGAGGTACCGCACCGGCGCCTCGCCGTGCTCGGCCGACGGAGGAGCGAGGTGACACCCGTGAAGCGCGCTGGCGGCCCCGACAAGACGCCGCTCGTGATCCGCGTCCTGCTGGGCGCGGCCATGTTCGCAATCGTCGTCGGCTTATTCGGGGCGCTGGCGTGGGGGCTCTGGGAAGCGCATGCGGGGGCGCGGTGAGCCGCGTTGCCGCGCCCGAGCCCCGCATCCCTCCCGACGTGCGCCTCGTGGAGATGGCCGTGGAGGGCGTCGCGGCGTTCTACCGGTTGCACGTGGGCAGTGGCGGCCCGTGTGGCTGCAACCTCATGGGCCCGGACCTTGAGTGCGACGTGGGGCAGGCGCTCTACCGGCTCTCGGCGAAGGAGAGGTCGGCCTCGTGAGCCGGCGCAGCTCCTCCCCCGGCGTCCTCTGGCGCGACACCGCGCAGGGGAAACGAGTTCGGCGCACTTGGACCGACGTGCCGGGCTCGCCCGCGCGACGCCTGTTCGCGCGCCGGCGGGGCCTTCGCCTCTTCGCTGGCGCGCTACTGGCGCTGGCGGCCGCCCTCTGTGTTCTGGCGGTGTTCGCGTGACGCCCGGCGAGCGCGCTCGTGCCGCAGGCGGCTTTGGCTGGGTCGAGTCCGCCGAGGCAACCGTGCGCGCGACCGAGGCGCGGGCCGCCGGCATCCTCGCCCAGGGCGCCGCGCGCATCGCCGCCGCCGAGCCGTTGCGCCAGACGCTCTGGATCCCCGACCGCTTGCCCGGCCTCAACGAGGTCATCGCCGCCGCCAAGGGGCGCGGCGGTCGCGGCCACGCCTACGCGAAGATGAAGCGCGACCTGGGCGAGTTCGTCTGGGCGAACGCGAAGGCTGCGCGCCTCCGCCCCGTGCGCCGCGCCCGGCTGCACTTCCTGTGGGTCGAGAAGGACCGGCGCCGCGACCCCGACAACGTCTCGAGCGCCGGCCGGAAGTTCATCCTCGACGGGCTCGTGAAGGCTGGCGTGCTCCCCGGTGACGGGTGGGCCGCGATCGAAAGCTGGTCTGACACGTTCACCGTCGACGCCAAGCACGGCGTCGCCGTGACGATTCTGGAGGTGCAATGACCGCGACCGACACGTCCCCGCTCATGTGCGACCCGAACGACATCGGCGAGCGCGTCGCTTCATGGATGGAGGCCCACCTTGGGTTCAAGGAAACGCTAGGGCCGAACAGCGGGCCCGAGATCAACGAATGGCTGCGCCTCGTCGGGCTTTCGCCCGGGAACGAGTGGTGCGCGGCGACGGCGCACGCGGCGCACTACTACGTCTCGCGCGAGCTCGGCATCGTGAACCCGTGCCCGCGGACGGCCGGGGCGCTCCGCATGTGGCAGCTCGCCGATCCTGTCTGCCGCGTCATCACGCCGAGACGCGGGGACGTGGGGATTCTCGACCATGGCGCAGGAAAAGGCCACGTCATCGTGTGCACGGCGCCGCTCGTCGAGGGCGTCGGCCTGGGCTGGGCATCGGGAAACACGAACGCCGCCGGCAGCCGCACGGGTGACTCGCTGCTCGTGAAGACCGGCGACCCAGAGAAGGTGCACCACGGGAAGATGGTCGGGTGGCTGAGGTTCGCGCTCGCGCAGACGCGGCCGGTGCCGTGACCACGCGCGATGAAGTGCTCGCTCTCCTCGGTCTCGACCGCCTGCTCGCGGCCGGCGGCGAGGAGCTCACGCAGGTCACCTTCGTACCGAAGAAGGACATGGACTATGTAATGGCGGCCGAGGGCCAAGTCCAGGCGCTTGCGCGGCTACGCGAGGTCTTCCCCGCACGCGTCCTCGGGACCGTCTTCGTGCTGCCGGAGCAGATTCGGTGATCGACGTGACCGACGACGACCGGGCCGCCGAATGGATCGACGATGACGCGCCCACGTTCGTTGAGGGCGCGCTCCCCGAGATGCCGGACGACCCTGACGATGAGGACACCACGCTCCGCACGGTGGCGCGCTGTAGTCGCTGTCTGCGCCCCGTGAAGACCGGCGGAGACGCGGCCCGGCCGACGTTCGAGGAAATGGAGACGAACGCCCCGGATCACTGCTACCGCTCGATGTCGGGGGCGTGGCGTTGGTGTTCGGGGCGCCGGCCGTGGCAACTCGTGATCGAGGGCGGAGGCTAGGCCGGTGCCGCGTCATCACCGCAGAGCTCGCAGCGCGCCAGGTCGAAGAGGTACTCGATGTGGCAGTCGCGGCACCGCCCGGGATTGAGCGTCGCCGTCCCGCAGTCGATGCACGGCCGCTCGATGTCGACCTCGGCGGCGCTCGCGCTCAAGGCGTCCGCCCTCTCTCCCGGCTGTCGCCGCGCGACCAGTGCTCGCGGCGCGCCTCATCGTGCACGATCCGCGCGGGCGCGCGCTCGTCACCCCCGTACTCGACCTCGACGCACGCGAACGGCGACGAGCCGTCCTCGTAGCGCTGCGCCTCGAGCCACGCGATGAAGACCTTGCGCCGCTCGTCGCCGGCGTCAGAGTCGGCCCATTCTTCCTTGCTTCCGTCGGGTCCGATGCAGAGCGTCCAGTAGCCGTTGGCGAGCGCCGGGAACGGCGGCGGCGCCCAGCTCCCGAAGATCTCGCGCGCCATCGCCTCCGCGCGAACCATGTGCTCGCGGATGGCGCCCGTCACGATGATGGCATGGTGCACGATGCGGCTCACTCGCGGTCCTTTCGTTGAGCGGTCTCCGGGGCAGCGGGCGGGGCAGGGAGACGGGCAAGTAGAGCGGCAAACTCGCACCCCTGAACATGCCCGTCACTTTCGTACGCCTCACACTCCGGGCAGCGCGCCGGCAGAAAGCCCATCTCGCCTTCGTAGCCGACCCACTCAAGAGATCGAAGGCGAATCGCCATCTCGGGAGCGACCAGGATGAGCCTCGCATCGGCGCCATCGCCATCGATGCTCAAACACACCGGGTCAGACCAGACGGAGCAACCGAGAACCTCTTCGCCATTGGCATCGTTGAGGCGGCGCACGTCGCCGGGGCCGTCGCCGTACTCCCACTTCCACGGTCCTGGTGATGTGCTCACGCCCCGCCTCCATCGCCAGATTCATCCGCATACGTCGCCGACTGCCCGAATGTCGAGCGAGAGCACGACCGCTGATGGCGCAAAGGGTGCGTGAGAACACCCGCGGACGCGTCCCATGCTGACCCGCACTCGTCGCACCGTTCGATCTTCGAACGCGCCGCACCCAGCGCCGACTTCCCGCCAGGGTGCGTGATGAAAAACGCATCCAGTGCGTTCACGCAGCTCTGGCAGATGAGCGAGCCAACGCCCTCGTGCTGGTTCACGATCAGGGCCTTGTCCGACGCGAACGAGCCGCAGAACGCACACGAAACCTCGTCGGCATGGTCGACGACACGGATGTCGGGACCGCTCACGCCGCTCTCCTTCCCACATCCATAGAGCTAGCAGGGACATCCACACCACGCACGACGACCGCGGGAGCTTCACGGGTGGCTCCGCAGGTTGGCCACGCGCACTCCTGGGTGCCGGGAAGCCAGACCGAGTCGGTCCAGTCGTGGCCGTCGGGTGGGCATGCGTTCCGAGGGTCGGGATTCATGGCTTCTCCTTTTCTGCGAGCACGGCGCGAGCACGGAGGAGGGCGGCCCGGCCGACCCATCGTCCGATCGACCGCTCTCCCTCGTGCGCCGCTGCCGCCTTCACGATCTCATTGTCCTCTTTGACGTAGTTCACTGAGTGGCGCGCCGCGATCTTCGCATCTGCCGGCGCCCGGGGTCGCCCCCGCTTCGTCTTAGCCATCTCCCCTGTGTGTGCGCCTTTATTTGCTGCAAGTCAATGCATATCGCGATATGCCGCCGTCGCAGGGAAAATGCAGCGCCGTGCATTTTTTTGTTGCAGATAATCAGAGAGGGCGTAGATTCGTATTCATGACGAGCGCGACGACAGCCCCGGCGATTGGCGACAAGATCGACGTCCAGAGCGATATCAACTGGCAGTGGTTCGGCGGCTACGAAGTTGTCGCGCTGCACCCGGCCGGGTTCTCGTACGACAACGGCTTGGATAACTGGCGCTTCATGCCCTACGGCGAGCGCCGCTGGCGCCGCGCCTCGGAGACCAAGTAGCCATGGCCACCGAAACCCGCTCCTACTGGTCGGAGCCGTCCCCTGCATGGAAGGCTCGCGCCGCCGAGCTCACGGCGCAGCTCACGAAGCTCGAGCCGGCCTCCGGGTGCGTCGAGGGACCGGGCCACGTCATCGGCTCCCTGATGGCCCTCTTTGGCTATAAGGCGAAGAACTACAGCGGGAAGACCCGGATCTACCTGACGCACGCCAAGTGGGTGCTGCTGGGCCTCGCGCCCGCGGTCAACAACAACGCAAAGGAGAGCGCATGAGTGACAAGGTAATCGCGATGCTGATCAAGGAAAACATGGTGACTCGCAGCGGGGCCGTGCAAAGCCTCTACAAGCTGTCGCGTCCCGTGGACAACGGCTGCGATGGAACCACAGAGCACGTCATCGTTTCCGCCACCTACGTCCTGGGCGTGCCCGAGACGTACATCTTCCCGTCCGACGCCGACGGAGCGATCACGTCATGGCTCGAATTGGACGGCTCCTATCGCGGCGGCACGGACCACGAACAGGCGCTCCGCGGCGCCGGCTGGGAGGTCGCTCCCGCGAGGTAGTGGCCCGCGCCCGTGATGCCACTCACGAGCGCGAGCCGAGCACGAAAACCAAGTCACCCCGGTCCTCGCGCTGCTCTTTGGGGAGCCAGCCGAGCTTGCCGGGGGACGCCACGAAAGGCAACCCATGACCCCGCTCGTCCGCACCCGCCCACGACTCTTCCTCTGGACCCGCTTTGTCGACGTCATCGACGAAAACCCCGTCACGGTGTTGGCCATGGCGGTGGCCCTGGTGGCGGTGGCACTTGTCCTGGTGGTGATGCCGTGACCGACCCCGGCAAGCTCGGGCATGTCGCTGGCTACACGGTCATCGGATCGTACACTGTGGGCATCTGGTGCCGCCTTGGGCGCCCTCACGGAACGGAGCGGGCAGCGCTCGCTGAGGCACTGCGCGAGAAGAACACGGACCGCGACTTGGTGCGCGTCGCCGTCGTGAATCCTCGCGGTGATGTCTCGTTTCTGAACTTCGACGGCGTGAAGGTCGGAATAACGGAGCGCGCGTAGGTGGCCACCTGGGAAGAAACATCGCGCTACTTCGCCGTCCTCCAACTTCGAGACATGTACGCCGTTCTCGCGAAGCACGAAGCCCACGTCGCGAAAACGAGCGCCGCACGCATGGCGCTCCCTCCCGGCTCGTCGAGGGCGAAGGTCACGACCGCAAACGCCCGGTGGATGCGAGCGTGCGAGGCGCGGGACCGTCACGAGGCCGCGATCCGAAAGGTCCGCGAGGAAGATCGGAGCCTGCCGTGAGCGCCTGCACCGAAGCATGCCGCGCGCCCGTCACGTGCGCGACGTGCGGTAAGACCAAGGCGCCCCGTGGCCGTGATGTAGCGGCAGCGGCCGGAGGCGCCTACTGCACTGCCGAGTGCGACGGCTACATGAAGGCTCCGACGGCGGGGCACCTGTGGCCCGACGAGGATCTCGTGCGTGTCGACTTCATCGGCGAATGAGACTTTGAGGCCGAAAAATGCATAGTGTACTGACGATTCCCTCCCCCTCTGGACGCGATGGGCACTCCGTGCCAGAAACGGCACCGTGCCGGACACCAGGACCCTCTTGCAACGCCAGCTTGCCCGCGCTCGCGCCAGGGAAGCCGAGGCGCGAGCTGAGACAGAGGCTCTTGAGGCGGCAATTGCCAGGCTCACGGCAGCACGGGAAGCACTGGCGCTGGCCGAGGACGAACTGACCTTGCGCGCCGCGCCCAGCGCGTCTACTGTAACTGGTAACATGGTTACAGATAGACGCCTTGCCATTTCGAAGGGTCGCACCGGCAAAGACAAGTTTGCCGCGGCATACCGCAAGGCGGGCTATACGCTGCGGTCCCTGGCGGCTGCCGTGGGGTGCTCGCACACCATGCTTTCGATGCACCGCACGGACTCGGACCGCAAGATTCCCGAGGACCGCGCCAAGGCCATCGCCAGGCTGATCGACTGGCCCGCCGACCGGGCGCACTGGCCGCACGGCTTCGCCTCCTAGCTGGCTCAAGGATTTTCTTGAACTGGTTACTTTTATACTTGCGCCTGCCCTGTAACCAGTTTAATTTGGTTACACCATGACGGACGCCGAACTGATCGAGTGGCAAGAGCGCGAGCATCCGGTCTGCAATGACTGCGACGGTCGCCGCGGCATCGACTGCAAGGGTCACTGCCTCGATTGCGGGAGTGAGCCGGCTCCGGGTGAGGACCTGTGCCCCGCGTGCATCACCATGGAGAACGCAGCGTGAAGCGCGAGGACTTCAAGCCGGGGCAGCGGGTGACGTATCGGTCGGCCGGTCTCCCGCATGTGTACTACTCGGGCGTTGTCATCACCGCCGAGGATGCCGCGTGCGGTGACTTCGCCTGCCCGACGTACATGCACGTGCTCCCCGACGGGGGCGGGCTCCCGCACCACGTTGACCCGGAGTTGATCTGCACGGTTGACGGCACGGCGGTGTCCAAGTGACCGCCGCTGCTGCACTCGCGCTGTCCCTCTCGGAGTCTGTCGAGGACGCCATTGCGACCGGGACGGATCACGAACTCGCTCTGGCCCTCGCAGCCTGGATGAAAGACGGAGTCATGCGGCACGCATCGGCAGCAGGGCAGCCGGTGGCCTCGCGGACTGCGGACGCCGTGGCCAATAACCTGGGTTTTGTGCTGGCGCAGATGTTTAGGAGGGCGGGATGACTCGGCTGGTTCTCACGAATTCCCGGTTGCGCGCGTTCCAGGAGTGCATCCGGAAGCACCAGTACCGCTACAACGAAGGCTGGCGCTCGCTCGTCGCCTCGGAGTCTCTGGAGTTCGGCACGGTCATGCACGCCGGACTTGAGGCGTGGTGGAAAGCTCACCAGGGCTGCCTAATGGACCCGCGCATGGCCCTGTCCGATGCGCTGTCGGCGATCGCGAAAGCGATCGGATCGGCGCAGACCTTCGACGATGCCACGCGCGCGAAGGCCGAGGTTCTCATGATGGGCTACGACGCCCGTTGGTCGGGCGCGATGGCTGAGTACGAAGTGCTCGCCGTCGAGTGTGCGTTCGAGACGTCGCTGACGAAGGCTGACGGGCGCAAGGCCCGCGGCGTGCGGCTCGCCGGCAAGCTCGACGCGCTTGTGCGCAAGCGCTCGGACGGTTCGATCTGGATCGTCGAGCACAAGACTAGCGGGGCCGACCTGTCGCCGGGCTCGACGTACTGGTCGAAGCTTCGCACCGACTCTCAGGTGAGCGCGTACTTCGACGGCGCCGCGTCGCTCAAGGTCGGCGAGATCGCGGGCGTAATTTACGACGTCCTCGGCAAGCTCGCGCAGCGCCCGTACAAGGCGACGCCCGTCGAAGCTCGGAAGTACACGCAAGGCGGCCGGCTGTACGCGAACCAGCGCGAGAACGACGAGACGATCGAAGAGTTTCGGCTGCGCATCGCTGAGGCGATCACGGCCGAGCCTGACGCGTACTACCAGCGCCAGGAGGTGATCCGGCTCGACGCGGAGATCGCGGCGTCACGGGCGGACATGCATGAGGCGGCTCAGCTCATCCAGATCACGGGCCGCAAGGGCCTGGCGCCGCGCTCGGTGAGCGCGTGCCACGCGTACGGGCGGCCCTGTAGCTACCTCGAGGTTTGCGAGGGGCGCGCGTCGATCGACGACGACACGAAGTTCCAAAAGCTGACCGACGTCCACCCGGAGTTGGCCGCGTAAGCAGACCCAACGGCGAAAGAGGCCACCATGACGAAAACGATCACGCTCTCTGAATCAGCCATCAAGGCGTTGCCGCCGAAAACGCGTCTCTCGGGCATCAAGCCCGGGAAGCTCAAAGAGCCGCTCAAGGCTCTCGTGTTCGGGCAGAACGGCGCAGGCAAGAGCACCCTGGCGGCTCATGCGCCCGCGCCGATCTGGTGCGACGTGGAGGGAGGATCCGCGCAGCTCCCCGTGGCGCGCTATCCGTTTCGCGAGGGCCTCGGCGGTCATATCCCGCACAGCTACGAGGACGTCATCGGGATGATCGACGACCTGACGGCGAACGAGCACGGGTTTCAGACGCTCGTCATGGACACCGTCGACAGCTTCGAGGCGATGGTCTGGCAGTTCGTGTGCAAGCGCGACGGCCAAAAGAGCCTCGATTCCTACGGGTACGGGAAGGGGCCCAACGCCGCACTGGATCAGTGGCGCGTCGTCCTCTCGAAGTTGGAGCGCCTCCAGGCCGCACGCGGAATGAACGTGCTCATGATCGGTCATTCGATCGTGCGGACGTTCAAGAGCCCGACGACGGAGGATTTCGACCGTTACAACCTGAGCCTGAACGACAAGGCGGCCGGTCTCCTCAAGGACTGGGTCGATGTCGTTGGTTTCGCCGCCTTCGAGGATGGCGCCGGCAAGGGCTCCGGCTCGCGCGTGAAGGGCTTCACGACGGGGCGCCGGATGCTCTACCTCGAGCGCACCGCCGCTTACGATGCAAAGTCTCGCTATCCGCTGCCCGCGGAAGTGGAGCTCGATCCCGAGAACCCGTGGGCGCCGTTCGCCAAGGCGCTCAGTGACGGCGAGTCGATGGACGTCCCGCAACTCGCCGCCCTCGTGATGGCCGAAGCGGAGCGCATCGGAGACGCGGTGATCGCCGCGAAGGTCTCCGCGGCCGTGAAGGAAGCGACTGCGGCCGGCGACATTGAACGCCTGCGCCGCAACCTGCTCGCGCTCAAGCGCGTGCCCACCAAGCAATCCGAAGAACAAGCAGCCTGACCACCAACGCTCGAAAGAGGAGAGCCACATGTCTCAAGATCTGATCCCCGAGGGTTACTACAGCGCCGTCGTCGTCCCCGTTGCCACCGACGAGGGACCGCAGAAGGTGCAATTCGGCTTCACCAAGGAGAACAAGCGGCAGATCGCCGTGTGCTTTGAAGTGATCGACGGCGACTACATCGGCCACAAGCTGACGTGGTTCGGCTACTTCACCGAGAAGACCACCGAGCGCACTATCCAGGCGCTTCGCTACTGCGGCTTCCGCGGCGACGACCTCATGACGGTAAACGAACAGGCCCTCGACCAGGCCGTGTCGATCACGGTCGAGCACGCCGAGTACAACGGCAAGATCAGCGCGAAGATCGCCTGGGTGAACGCTCCGGGCGGGGGCGGTTTCAAGCTCTCGGCGCCCATGAAGAAGAACGACATGCGTCGCTTCGCCGCCGAGATGAGGATGGCCGTTCGTGGCATCCCGGACGCGCCAGGCGAGAAGGCCGTACGCGGCGGGCGCTCGTCGTCGAGCGGCGAAGACCTGGGCGACGAGCCCGGGGTCGGAGATCGCCACATTGGCAAGGGCCGCGCGGCCGAGGACGACATTCCCTTCTAGCCCAGTCGCGCCTTACTCCGGCCCACGGTGCGACGTGGGCCGCATGGAAGCGCACGACTCACCACACTCAAGGAGACGGACACCAATGGCCGCGAAACGAACGCTAGACCCAAAGGTGCGCGCAGAGCGTAGGCGCTGTCTGCGTCTCGTCGAGGCGTTCGCCTTCTCGTATGAGCTACTGCGCAACGAGGCCGGAGTGGTTGGCGAGACGGCGCGAGCTCGAATCGACATGGCCCGCAAGATTGCCGGCGCGATTCGACAGGGGGCTCGGTCGTGATGCCACCCACCACACAGACAGAGGACCAGCAGGGCTCTGCAACCAACGAGGAGACGAACATGAGCGAGCGCAGGAAGTTCACCGCAGACGAGTTGAAGGCCATCCTTGAGGAGCATCGCAAGTGGCGCGTGACGGGAGGCCGCGAAGGATCGCACGCCGACCTCGCGCACGCCAACCTCACGGACGCCTACCTCGCGGGCGCCAACCTCGCGCACGCCAACCTCGCGGACGCCAACCTCGCGCACGCCGACCTCACGGACGCCTGCCTCGCGGGCGCCGACCTCGCGGGCGCCAACCTCACGGACGCCTACCTCGCGGGCGCCAACCTCGCGCACGCCAACCTCGCGGACGCCTACCTCGCGGGCGCCAACCTCGCGCACGCCAACCTCGCGGACGCCAACCTCGCGCACGCCGACCTCGCGGACGCCTACCTCGCGGGCGCCAACCTCGCGCACGCCAACCTCACGGACGCCTACCTCGCGGGCGCCAACCTCACGGACGCCTACCTCGCGGGCGCCAACCTCGCGCACGCCAACCTCACGGACGCCAACCTCGCGCACGCCGACCTCGCGGACGCCGACCTCGCGGGCGCCAACCTCGCGCACGCCAACCTCACGGACGCCTACCTCGCGGGCGCCGACCTCGCGGGCGCCGACCTCGCGCGCGCCGACCTCGCGGGCGCCTACCTCGCGGGCGCCGACCTCGCGCACGCCAACCTCGCGGGCGCCGACCTCGCGCACGCCAACCTCGCGGGCGCCGACCTCGCGGGCGCCGACCTCACGGGCGCCCGAAACGTGCCGGCCGGCATCGAGAAGACCGATCCGCCGACGCACTACGTACGCCAGGCGCCAACGCCGGAAGTGCTCGCCGAGCGAGCCAAGGCGTACCGGGAGCGTCACCCGGAGGCCCCCGTCGTCGAGGCCCTGGATTCGAAGATTCTGGCCGCCATCTCCAGTGGCGGCGTCCTCGAAATGGCCTCGTGGCACGGCGAAGGTGGCGCGTGCGGGACGACTCATTGCCGCGCCGGGTGGGCGATTCATCTCGCGGGCGAGGCCGGGGCGAAACTGGAGGCGGAGCACGGCCCGGAGCGCGCCGGAGCGATGATCTACCGGGCGAGCACAGGACGAGTGCCGCACTTCTACGCGACAAATTCCAGAGCACTGGAGGACATCCGGGAGTGCGCGGAACGCGAGAAGGCCGCCCCATGACCACCAGAGAGGACCAGCAGGGAGGGGAGAGCGCCGACCCGTCCATGCCGCCGCCCGAAGTGATTGAGGCGTTCGCGAAGCACTGCCGGTGCTGCGGCGAGTGCCAGTCTCCGCCGTGCGACGGCGTCATAGCGGGCGGCTTCTGCGACGAGATGTGTTGGTGCGGGCGACAGGACGAGACCGACGCCGAAAATGACGAGGGCGACGGCTTCGTGTGCCACGAGTGCGGGGCTGTTTATCCGACATGCTCAGGACAGTACGACGCCGCACGTGACATGTGGCTCTGTGGTCCTAACTGCCCCGGCGAGCCTGCTTGCGAGCCGACACCATGAGACGCGGTCGCGATTCCGCGACCCGTGCGGCAGAGGACGCTGCGTCGGCTCCAGAGAGGCGCGCCGTCGTCGTCTCAGAGCGGATGGTCGCTGTCCGTCGGCTTGGTCACGCTCCGCTCCGGCAGGGCGATGCGGTTGAGTGCTACCGGTGCGGGTCTTCGGGGCGAATCGACATTAACGGCGAAATCCTCGGTCCTGGGAGCGAAAGGCTGACGGTGTACCCATGCGGGCAATAGTAAAGCAATCCTTGACGGTTGAACCTTCCGGAAATTCCGGAGAGTTGCCGATGCCGGGCTGTGGACACGAGGAGGCAATGGTCGACTGTGGTCCGTGTGCGGCATGGCTCGCGGAGCAGCCCGCCGAGTGCGATGGACGTGACTTCTGTTCGCAGGACAACGGCTGGCTTCGACGGGACCTCGTGGAGGTGTTCGACGACGGCTATCCGCGCCGCCTGTGTCCGAAGTGCCGACGCGATCGGGCCCACGCCATCGCGCGAGAGGACCGCGGCGACTACGAGTACGACCGCATGAAGGACGAGCGCACGCAGAGGGAGATTCCATGAAAGGCGCCGCGGAAGAGACGCGCGGGTGCGGCAAGCTGCTCGGATACGTCGACCATGAGGCCGTGCATTGCGTGCGTCACGAGAACGGAGAATGTCACGCCCTCGAAACCGCGTCGCCCGCGCCCCCTTCACCAGAGGCACGCCCACGCGTCCACAAGGGCATGACGTGCGGCCGATGCGGGGCCACCGACTGCATCATCGTGCCGAATGTCGATCCGACGTTCAGGAAGCTTCAAGGCGTCGGGCTCACCCAGCACGCGGTGCTCTGCCCGGAGGTCTGCGCGGGGCGCTGGTCGTGCGGAGCGTGCGACGACGACGGGCTCACGCGTACGGATCAGCACGCCCGGGATTGCGAGGTCACTCGCCCCGAGGTGCGCGCCGAATGGGAAAAGAAGAACGACCACGCGACGATGAGACTGGCAGCGATGGTCGCGGCGCGTGGCGAGTTCCTGCCCGCTTTCATCATGGACGCCCTGTTCCCGGGGTTCGAGCACGCGGACCCGCCGAGCTTCGCGTCGTTCAAGGCGGCGGCGACGCCATGAGCACCCCCTCGCCGGAGGACCGCGCCCGAGAGAAGGCGCACGCGTTCTTAACCATCAACCACCGCACATGCTGGCGCAACTCGCCCGAGGAGCCGTACCACCACTCGGACTTCTGCGACCGCCTGACCGCCCGCGAACTGGAGCACGAGGCCGAACGGGAGGCGCTGCAACGCGACCTCGAAGTCCGCCGTCACCCCGGAGAGGTGGAACGAAGGCTCACGGAAGCCCTGGCTGAGGCCAGCGCGCGATGTGAGGCGCTGCAACGCGAGCGCGACGAGTGGCGCACGCTCGCCGACCGCTGCGAAGACGTCGCAACCCTTCGCGGCGAGCGCGACACCGCCCTTGCCGACCTCGCCACTGCACGGGCTGACCTCGACAGCGCCACCGTTCTCTATGCCCAGGTGAGCGGGGAGCTGGCCGCTGCACGGGCTGAGCGGGACCTGGCGCAGGCGCGCGTATTGGCCGAGGCGCGGGACAGAATCGTCGACGGCGCGATGGACGTCGTCCGCCAGGCGGTCGCCCCTGTCCAGGTCCGCGCTGAGACCGCCGAACGCGACCTGGCCGCCCTCCGTAGACGGGTGGGGGAGGCGGCGCGAGAAGATGATGAGCGCACGGCAACGATTCGCGAGAACGCTCGGCATCGCAGTCCCATCGACGCCGTCGACTTTGTGCTCGCGCAACTTGACCACGCTCGCGCTGCCGCTGGTGAGCTGCGGGGGATGCTGAGGGAGGCGGTGCAGTTGATCACGACCAAGGCCGTGAACGTCGCCACCGTGGACGTCGGTCGCCTGCAAGCGTTCACGAAGTGCCCCGATGTCCTCGCCGTGATCAAGGAGACCCCATGAGCACTAAGCCTTCGGTCAAGTTCACCTGCCCTCGGTGCGCCGCGTCCCACGAGCGCGGGTACGTCGACGGCGCGTCGCTGTTCCGCTGCCTCGGGTGCGGCTACGTCGGAAGCGGGCAGCATCCCGACCCGGACATAGACGCTGAAATCGTCACCGCCGAGGCCACGGCGGACGCCTGGAACGAATCGCACGGCCTGCCGTCAACGCCTCGCGCGGAGTGGACCCCATGAGCACCGAGCAATCACTGGAAGACCGAGCACGCGAGTTCATGAGCGATTCTTGGGCCGTCTCTTACGACAGTGCCGCACCTGCCCTTGTCGCCCTCCTTCGCTCCGTCGACACCGCTGCCACAGAGCGCGCCACCGAGGCCGCCCGTGGGGAGGTGGAGCGGCTGCGTGACCTGGTGCGCCGGCTGCGCGACGACGGCGCTGGAGCGAGCTCGCTGTACCTCACGCACGCCAACCGGGCCAACGCCGCGGAAGCCGAGAACCAGCGCCTTCGCGAGCGTCTGGCGCCGTACCCTTCGCGCGTTGCCGAGACGAAAGCCTTCCTGGCCGCACCACCCGTGACGCCCGTCGAGCCGCTGGTGACGCCGGCCCCATATTCGCGCTCACATGGCTTCCTATTGACTCGCGTGGAGTCCGGGGCGGTCATCGAGACGCGAGCGCACGGAACCGGCTCGCCCGACGAGTACCTCACTGTCGTCGAGTGGACGCAACGACGCGGCGGTTGGGACAAGCGCGTGCTCTGGGAGATGTCGCCGGCAGCAATGGATCGCATGCGCGTCGTCCTGGGGCCGCGCCCCGTGACGCCGAAGGGAGAGCAGCGGGGCTGCGAGTGTCGTTGCTCGAAGGCCGGTTGCGACGAGCCGTGTGCGCTGCCGGCGGAGCACGCGGGGTATCACTCGTGCCGCGCGACTGAACCCGTCGAGGCACCCCCGAGCGAGCCCCAGAGCGAGGCCCCGCCTGCGCCCAAGTCCTGCGACGCCTGCGGTCACCTGTGGTCGGTTCATCACCCCGAGGACAAGGATCATTACCCTGGGTGCCGCCACGATGCCGGAGACTTCTCAGAGTGCAGGTGCGAACGCACCGGACCGCCCGAGGCCGCCCCGCCTGCCCCCGCTGCTGTGGTAGAATCAAGATTGCCGAAACGAGAACAGCCTCTCAGGTCCGGACGCCGGCCCCTTGAGGGGGTGCAGACGCCGGAAAGTGCAGGCGACGGCTCGGGCCGGGGCGTGAGTCCAAAGGGCTGTGCCACGGCCAGCCACACGCCCCGGCCTCGGCAACCTTCGTCTGCCCCCGCTGCTGATGCCCACGTGCTTTCCCGCTCGGTGCAGCGGCGAATCGCGTTGCAGAAGGGCGAGGAGCTGCCGACGTTCGCGGGCACCGCTGCTGATGTGCCGCGAGGGCCGAAGTGTGATTCGTGCGGCGGACGAGGCTGGGTGAGCAGCCCGCACGACAACCCCGAGGGGTGCGACGACTGCAACCAGACGGGCGTCCGGGGCGCCCCGCCTGCTCTCGCTGCTGATGCCCACGTGCCGTGGCCCCCGGAGAAGGGGGACCGTGCTCGGCATCGCGACGGGAGCACCTACGAGTTCACGGGGGAGCAGAACGACAGTGGCGGCTGGAACGTCGTGGACCCGGTGACACGCAAGCCCATCGGTGGCATCGGGAAGGCGGCCATCGACGGCGGCATGTTCATGCTGCTGGGTCGCAGCGCGAGCGCAGCGCCTACCTCCGACCAGCTAGTCGAGAAGGTCGGCCCGCTGCCCACTACGGGACTGGCGAGTGCAGCGCCTACCGAGGAGCCCCCGCGCGAACAGACCATCGCCGAGCGCGTGGCGTCCATCGCTAAGGGGCTGTACGGCGGCGCGACCGACCCGAATCGCTGCGTCTGCGCCGAGCAGGAGAAGGGGCGCAACGCGGGCACGCCGCACCGCCACTACACTGAGCCGCCTTACGCGTGCGCTCGCTGCGACTGCAAGGCGTACGCGCCGGCCATCGCCGCCACCCCTTCCAGCGGTAGCTCTCCGGCGTGCGGCCTGACCTACCCGTCGAAGTACAGCGGCATCGTGATGACGTGCCTGCGCGTGCCCGGTCACGCCCCGGTGCCGGGAAGCTGCCAGGGCAGCGGTAGCTCTCCAGGGAGTGAGGCGTTCGAGGCGTGGTGGACGACCGTCGAAAACGGCAACTTCATCAATGAGCGCGAGATGTGCCTGGTCGCCTACAGCCGCGGCGCCGCTGACCGTGACGCTGCCGTCTCCCGGGCCCGGCTGTCCGCATTCGACGAGGTCATCGCGCTCATCAGAGAGCGCCGCAAGCCACACCCGGGCTGGCTGTCGTCGGACGTTATCAAATGGGAGTATGAGACCAGGCACCTCGGCTACCTCGCCGACCACATCGCCCGCCTCTCCTCTACCACCGAGACGCCCAAATGAGACTGCTCAGGCCGGTGGTCTGGTGGGTGCGCTACGTGCTCGCATTCGTGCTCACGCTGCCCGTGCTACTTGTCGGGCTCGGGCTGGGCGTGTTGATCCGCCTCGGCTCGTTCGCAGACGGCGTGTTTGACGCGCTCATGGGGCTCGCGGGCGCGTTGTGGCCGAACCCCCGTGGCGTCGCCTGCAAGGCATGCCAAGGACGCGGTCGTGTCATTCCACCGGAGCCCGAAAACGAGACGCCCCTCGAAGCTGCCCGACGTCAAGCCGGGACCACCGAGACGCCGACGACGACTGGAGGGGAGAAGCCGTGAAGCCATGCGACGAGTTGCGAGCGGTTCGCCCTGACGGGGTCTGCATCTCCTGCGGACGCCATGACAGTGAGCACCCGAGCAACCCGCGGTGCGTCTGCGGGCACGGGCACGGGTCGCACCGATGCGTCGGATTCTTCGCCAACGAGTGCCACGCCGCAGACTGCACGTGTAAGCAGTTCACGCCGCCTGAGGTTGGCCAATGAGGATGCCCGCCATCGACTGCGCCGCGACGTGCCCCGCCGAATGGGTCTGGCCGTGCATCAAGACCGACGGCCACGCGGGGCGCCATCGCGACTGGACCGACCGCACGTGGACCGAGGAGGAAATCGCTCGCATGGAAGCCAGGAGGCCCGAGGCCGAGACGCCACCTCCAGGAGGGACGCGAGAATGAGACTCATCGGAAAGAACGACGACCGCGCCCGTTACCACCTGTGGCCGATTCGGCTGAAGTGGAAGACGCGCGCCAACAACCTCTCACTGAACCTGAGTCACTGGGGGTGGCACGGGTGGCAGACCGGCGCCGAGCGCGTGCCCGAGGCAAAGACGAGCTTCGGGTGCATGCCCGGCTACCGCAAGACGTTCGGCCAGACGCTGTACCTGGGGCGCCTGCTCGTCATCCTCGGGCCGAAGCGCGGCCAGGACGGTGGTACCCGTGGGTAAGCGCGTGAGTCCCCGCTTCGTCGTCGGCATGTGCCAGGGCTTCATCGCCGGGCACTTCGTCGGCGGTGCGGTCACGGCGGCATTCGGGTACCGCACCCTTGCCGTGGGCGTGCTGCTGCTCGGAATCGGCTGGGTTGCGCCCGCGATGGCCTGGGAGAAATTAGCGGCGCGCGAGACGCAAGGAGGGACGCGCCCGTGAGCGCCGAGTGGATACTCTACTTCCTGCTCGCGGCGAACCTCGTGTCCGACGTCATTGCGTGGCGCCGGGGACGACGAGAGCACCGCGAGTACATGGAGGCCCTGCGACGAAACTGGCGGGCCAGGGAGAGCGCACCCCGAGATAAGGGAGACGAGACGCCATGACGTTCGACATTGAGTCCGCAGCCCGCCGAGTGTGCGCCCATGAGCAGGGCCGACCGTGTATCTGTACGGGGCTTCGCGCGGCGATTCGCGCTGGCTTCGACGCAGGCCGCGCCGAAGGACTAAAGCGCGCCGAGGAGATTGCACGGGGGCAGCTCGCGTGGCTCCCGGTGTACCCGGTCAACGTCATTGCCGACGCCATCGCGAGCGAGCGTACCAAGAGAGAGGGGGAGTGATGACTCGCGAAGAGGCCCGTCAGTACCTGCGCAGGACTCTCGCCGACGCGGCGCCAACATGGCACGCCGCCGAAGCGGTGCGGGTTTTGGTCGAAGATGCCGTCCCCTCTACCGTCGATAGAGATGCGCTGCTCAAGGAAGCGTTGGCGCTGCTTGAGAAGGCCGAGCACGTCCGCATGGACGGCCTCCCGTTGATCTCGCGGTGCCCCGAGTGCCGCTCTCCTCGCGACCTGTCGCAGCCGCACGAAGTGAACTGCTCGTATGACGCATTCCTAGTCAGCCCCTCCCTTGCAGCATGGCGCCGGGAGACGGGGAAGTGAAGCTACCGAAGAAGGCCGAGGCCGAGTTGCGAAACCTTCGCCGTTACGCCAGCTACATCGGGTGCGGCTGCAACGGCACCGAAGAGTGCGAGGGGCAGCCGAATTGCGCACAGGCCGACTTCAAACGGATCTACCGCCGATTCCGCGACGCCCTTCGCTTCTACACCCATGCGAAGGCAAAACGCCGCACCTAAGCGCGACAGTTTGCCTCGCTGACATTCTGCTCAGCTAACGCAACGTCACCTTTCTGTCACACGATAACCGCGCAGGCTGCATGAGCGACGAGTCCGAATTGCTGGCGCTGATGCGCGCCGAGATGGCAGAGCTTCGTGCGGACATCCGCGCGTTGAGGCCCGTCACCGTCGGAACCGACATGCTCGTGTCGGAGATCGGGGAATGGTACGCGAAGCGCTGCCGACCCGCCGCCCTGTCGACGCTCAAGCCCGTTCTGGAGTACTTCGGGCCCAAGCGTGTGTCCGAACTTCGCCCGGCTCATTACATCGTCTTCCGCGACGGCCGCGCGGACGGAACAACGCGCCTCGGGTTCAAGCGCGCCGTCGGGACCCTGAACACCGAGCTGGCGCAAACGCTGGCGATGTTTCGCGCGGCGGTTCGAGCCGAGTTGATCGCGCGCAACCCGTTTGAGGGCGTGGAGCGCCTGCCGGGGCAGCACGCGCGAGAGACGCGCATCGAGCCGATCGCGCACGACATCGCCTTCTCAAAGGCTCCGCAGGTGCTGCGCGTCTTCCAGGGCGTGTGCATCGAAACGGGGATGCGCAACGGTTGCGAGGTCGTTCGCATGCAGCGGGCGCACGTAGACCGCGAGAACATGATGATCCACGTGCCGCGCGAGAACGCGAAGGGCAAGAAGAAGTCGCGCGACGTCCCGATGAGCGAGTACTGCCTGCGCCTGCTCGACAGCCTCGACGAGATCGAAGGCTGCGACTTCTACTTCGCCAACCCGAGAACGAAGCGGCCGTACAATCCGAAGTACTTCAACACGATCTCGCGGCCGTTCCTCGACACGTTGCCGGCGGCGCCCGGAGATCGCCGCGTCGTCACGCACGACGCTCGGCACGGCGCAGTCTCGCGGCTCGCGAGCGGTAACATGAACCCGCTCATCGCGATGAAGCTGATCGGGCACGAGTCAGCAGCGATGCATTGGCGCTATTTGCAGATCAGCGAGGCTGACCGCGCGCACATGCGCGAGATCCTCGCCGCCGATCGAAAACCGGCCGTTAAGGCCGAGCGCCCTCCTGTTGACAACGGACAAATTGCTGACTCTGTTCGCTGAGTTGTAAGATTCAGCACAAAAGTAGTTGCGCGATTTTGGGACGCGTGAGAACTAATACTCACCCCCGTGTCAAGAACCGTTCGCCAGCTGGAGCCCCTTGCGGTGTTGACCGCCGACGGACACGGGGGTGTCGTGCCTGCTGTTGACAGCGCACAGGGCTCGAGCTGGCGAGTGCGTTTCTGGAGGGCGTGAAGATGGAACGACCGATCGCGTGTTCTTACTTCAAGAAGAAGTTACAGGTGCCGTCGGGGGCGGCGGGTAGTCACCCGCTGCTCCGGAAACAGCCCGAGGACCTGACCAATCAGGAGATCCGCGAGCTTACGGGCGTGCTGTCCGTCGAGGTCGCGGCGCGGACGGGCAAGCCGGCGCGCGTTCGTCTCCAGCGCCGCGTGACGGCCTTTCCGGCATTCGGCGCCATCGCGGCCGGTCCTGGCCTCGACGCCTTTGGCCCGATCGGAGGACGCGCGTGAGACGGCGTCAGGCGGTCCAGTGGCTCGCCCCGGCCGCGATTGGCGCCCTGGGGCGACAGGAGTTCCTGACTTACTGCGACCAGGCAATCGGCGTCCTTGTGGTCGAGGCTAAGCGCCGCCGCTCGATCGCAAAGCGCAAGCAGGCCACGGCTGCGCGCCGGGTACGCGCCCTTGAGCAGCGCATGGGGGTGGCGTCGTGAGCCGGCGCGAGCGCATCACGCTGTCCATGAGCACGTCCGACGCCATCGTGGCGATGTGCGACGGCAACCCGGGTGCGCTGAGCGTTTGCGTTCAGCTTATGAAGGAAGGCCCGCATGGGTTCTTCCGCGTGCTGTACCTCGATTCGCTGGGCATCTATGGCCCGCGTATCTGGAGGCTCTACAAGGACGTCTGCAGGCAGGACCTTGCAGTGATGCAGGCCCTCTTGGAGGGCAGCCGACTCGGCAAGTTCCCCGTGGCCGTTCTGAATCACGCCATCGACAATTACGGCGAAGGGCTCGATCTCGCACCGTACGTCGCCCCCGAGGCAGAGGCCCCGAAGGCCGGAGGTGCCGCGTGAGGCCCGGCAAGGCCATGGCCCGCACCCTCCTGGCAGCGGTGTGTGCGGTAGCGGCGGTGCTGGTGTTGTCGGTGGGCGGGTGCAGTAGCCACGCCGACGAGATGCGCGCCTGCGCGGCCATCTGTGAGCCCAGCGGCGTCGCTTCGTTCCAGATCATCCCCTCGCTGCCGCCGATTCACGCGTGCGTCTGCAAGGCCACGACTCAGGACGGAGGTGGGCGGTGAAGCTCCTCGATGCGCTCGGCAAACTCGTGAGCGACCAGGCGGCGTGTGTCATGGCCGGGGCCGTGCTTGCCGTTCCCGCGTGGCTTGCGCTGCGGTTCTTTCACCCGGTTCCGTTTCTAGCGGTGTCATCCGTCGGGTGGCTGTTCTTCTCGCTTAAGAGCGTGCTGGGAGGTGCCCAGTGAAGCTCCGCGTAGAGGTGACGGCGGAGGATATCGCGGCCGGCAACAGCGGTGACTGCGAAAGCTGCCCTATCGCGCTGGCGTGTTGTCGCGCCGGGTTGAACGGCGTTCTGGTTAGCGACGACGGGATTGCCTGGAACGGCGGTTTTGTCGATTTGCCCGCCGGTGGCCTTGAGTTCATCTCCGACTTCGATCGGGGCCGGGTCGTCCTTCCCTTCACGTTCGAAATCGAAGTTCCCGACACGGCGGTGTCCAAGTGAGCCGCCGTCGTCAGTTCCCGAAGGTCACGAGGGAATTGCTGGCCACGCCCGTGATCAACGGGCACCGCTGCTGGGCTTGCGTCATGGATCCGGAAGCGAAGGAGTTCGCCATCGACGTCCGCACGTCGGCCTCAATTGACGACGACATCGAGGAGGCATTTGACGTCGCCCTCTCTCTGAGTCTCGACGGCTGTGACCCGGAGGACCTTCCGTGAGCCTCCGTCGCACGCCCCTCTCTCGCGGGGCCAGCCACGACGAGCAAGGGAGGAAGCGTTACACGTCATTCTCGGGCCCGCGCAAGCCCCTGGCTCGCTCACGGATGAAACGGGCGCTCCCGAAGCGGATCAAGCGTCGTGCGGACGCCTCGCCTTACGTGCAGTACGTGCGAACTCTCGCCTGCGTTCACTGTCACAAGTCCGGCCCGTCCACCGCGGCTCACGTCGCGACTGGACCAGGGCAGAAGGGTATGTCTCTCAAAGTGCCTGATTGGCAGTGCGTGCCCCTGTGTGACGGGCCGCGTAGCTGCCACCGGTATTTCGACGGGCAGGAGGACGGCCCGAAGAACCCATTCCGCGGGTGGTCCAAGGAAGAGAAGTGGGCTGTGGCGGCAGACTGGGTCGCGCTGACCAAGATGCGCGCGACGCGACCAAGAACCGTCGCAGACGCGTACAAGCTCGCTGACGCTGGACTCGGCGAGGTACTGCGCCAGGTTGCGGGCGCGGGGTGGGCGGTTCGATCGGTGGTGCTGCCGTGAGTCGGCTTGGCACGGTCGTCTCCGGGATCAAGCCCATGGGGCGCAAGAGCTACGGATCCATCGGTCACCTCCATGGCTCCCGTCTCGGGCCCGGAGATCATCACATCCACGAAGGCCAAACGAAGGCGATGACCGAGGCGCTTCCGAAGCGCGACTGGCTCGTCGTCCAAGAGAAGGTCGACGGCTCAAACGTCGGCGCATGCAAGCTCAATGGCGAAATCTACCCGCTGGTGCGAGCTGGATGGGATGCCCGCACGTCACCCCGCGAGCAACACCAGATGTTCGCGCGGTGGGTAGAGCGCAACGTTTCGCGGTTTGCCGTCGTACTGGAAGAAGGGCAACGGATCTGCGGCGAGTGGCTGGCACAGGCCCACGGAACGAAGTACGCGCTACCTCACGAGCCGTTCGTTGCATTCGACATATTCGATGCCAACGACGAGCGCCTCACGCACGCTCGGTTCAATGGCGCCGTGGCGGGTGCGTTCGCGACTCCACACGTCTTCCATGGCGCGGCCGAGGCGTTCCCGATGACCATTCTGCCCGGCCTCCAGAGCCATCACGGAGCGCTGGAACCAATGGAGGGCGTGGTCTACCGCTGGGAGCGCGGCGATCGCGTGCTGATGCTCGCGAAGTGGGTGCGGCCAGAGAAGAAAGACGGCTGCTATCTCGACTGCGAGACGACCGACGGTCCCGTATGGAACTGGAAGGAGGCGGCATCATGAGCGCTTCGGTTGCGCATGCCGACCTCGGTTTCTCGGGGCACTCTCGCGCCGAGTCCATCGATCTCCGCTTCGCTCGCTTCCTCGAAGAACACCCGAAGGCGCTGCACGAGTTCGCTGACATCGGGCGCGAGCTCATCGCGGCCGGTGAGACGCGGCTATCGGCGAAGTTCATTGTCGAGATTGCGCGGTACCGCCAGATCATCCGAAAGACGCCTGGCGAGAAATACGCCGTCAACAACAGCTTCTCGTCGCGCATTGCGAGGGCGCTCGAGATCGGGTGGCCTGAGTTCGCGGGGAAGTTCGAAACGCGCGCCCTGCACGGAGACGAGTCGTGACCCCAGGCGAAATCATCGCCGCCCTTTGTGCGGCCCGTGGCGTGACGGTCAAGCAAGTGAAGTCGTCGAACCGCCATGCCCAAGTGACACTCGCGAGGCACGAGTGCTTTGGGCTCCTTCGCTGTTACGCAAAGATGTCGAACAGCGAAATCGGCAACGCCCTGGGAGCCCGAGACGCGAGCACGGTGACCCACGGCATTCAGCGCGTGCAGAGGTTCGCCGACGCTCACCCGGCCTTCGCTCTTGAGATGGACCGGATCGTCGGGGTGACGATTCTCGAAGAGAGCGTTTCGCTGGTTGACGACCTACGCGCGTTGCATAAGGAGTTCTTGGAACTGCGCCGCAAGGCGCTTGAACTTGCCGTGCGGATTCGCGGGTCGGCTAGGGAGGCCGCGTAGCCGTGGCCACGAGGTTGACGTGGAAATGAAGTGCTCGTCGTGTAAATCCGCCGAGCGTGGTCGTGTGCTCGAGACGCGCTTCGTTGCCGATGGGCTTGTCATGAGGCGTCGCCGCGCCTGTGACTGCGGCAACCGTTGGACGACGTTTGAGGCTTCCGAGGACGCTATCGGTAGTGTTGAAAAGCTGATTTCAAACGCTACCCGTAGTGTTCAAAAAGCACTAACGAACACTACCCGTAGCGTCGAAGAATCAGCGTCAAACGCTATCGGTAGTGTTGAAAACATTGACGAAAACGCTACGGGTAGCGTTGGGGGGGTAGGGGGGGGTCTGCCTCCGGTTCTTTCTCTGGTTCCGGGTTCTTCTTCGGATCCTTCTCGGCAATCCGGATCAGAAAGAGTCGCGCGCACGCGTAAGAGCAAGCCGGACGCCAGCGCGCTGTTCGTCGCGTTCTGGGATGCGTACCCTCGCAAGGCCGCGAGGCTGCACGCGCTGAAAATGTGGCAGCGGCACGGTTGCGATGCGCTGGCGACCGAGATCATGGCCGCTCTTGAGTGGCAGGTGCCGATCTTCGTGCGCCGCGATCCGGAGGCCGTCCCGCACGCGGGGACATGGCTCAACGGTCGGCGATGGGAGGACGAGCGCCAGGCGGCGGTCGCGGCGGTCCCAGTGAAGGCGCAGCAGGGTCGCGACGCGTGGGCGGAACTTTTGGCCGAGGAGACGAACCGATGACGCGAGTGGAACTGATTGCGACGACGGTGCAGACGTTGGCCGAGACGTTTCGAGTCGCGCTCACGAAGCCTGCGGCGCGCGGCTACAAGCTCGGGCTCGAGGATCTCACCGAGGACGAAATCAACTTCGCGGCCGGTCGCGCGCTGCGCGAATGCAAGTTCATGCCTTCGCCGTCCGAGCTTCGCGCCTTCGCCCGCCCGCCTCGCAGTCTCGAGGCCCGCGCCGCAGCGGCCTGGGCGAAGGTCCGCGAGGCGATCCGCCGGTACGACTACACCGTCGCAAGCATCGACTTCGGCCCGCTGACCAATACGGTGCTCCGTGCCATGGGCTCATGGGCCTGGCTTTGCGAGCTTGGCGACGAGGCCATGAAATGGGAAGCCAAACGCTTCGCGGAGTTGTTCGCGGCGTTCGCATCCGGGCCCGAGACCGCGCTTCGCCCAGAGCCGCTCGAGGGCTGGGGCCGGGGGCGCACCGGGTGCGCGGCGGCCTTCGTGGCCATCGAGGGCGAGATTGCACCGCTCGACCCGCGGCGCGCGATCGAAGGGCCGGCGTCGCCGGTGCGGAACCTCGTGCGCGAACTCGCCGAGGAGAAGACTTTCCAAAAACATCCGAGCGGGGAGGTGCCGAGGCCAGAGGCCGACGCGCCGTCGATCCACGTGAGGGAAAGCGCGCACTGCGCGCCCGCGGGAGGTGCGGCCGAAGACGCACCGTCGGCCTCGCGGGCGAATGTGCACAAACCCCCGGTGAAGATCACCGAGGACGAGAAGGCCGCCGCGGTCGCCCGTATGGCGGCGCAACTCGAAGCGCGCCGAGGTGCCGCGTGAGCGCTCGGACGCACGTTCTTTCGAAGGGCCAGTCAAACCTCGACGCGGTCATCGCGTTGCTCAACTCGTGGCGTGACGTCTCGGCTTGGGCGAAGGGCAGCCTCATCGCCGACTGGAAGGCGAGCGGATATCTCACCGAGGACGAGGCGGTCGAGGTTGCCGCGAAGACGGGAGCGCGGACGTGAACACGGTGCGGATCTTCCAACTCTCGAAGGGCTTTGAGATCTGGCTATGGCTCTGCCCGCCGTGCCTCGCCGCAAAGAAGGCCGACGGGTGGGACGTGAAGGCGAGTGTGGCACCGCCGCATGATCTGACGTGCGACGGATGCCGGGAGGCTTCCTCGTGAGCGCCGAGAGATTCATGGACGCGGGCGCGGCCTCTTTCTTGGGGGGCGAGGCCGCGCCCGCAGACTGCCACGCCTGCGTCGGCAAGCCGTGTCCGAGTGACGAGCAGATAGCGACAGGATGGATCTGCGAGTGCGGCCACGAATGGGACCCGCACGAGGTCGATTACGATGGGCGATTCGTCCTGGGCGGGTGCGCCCGCTGCGAGCGCAACGCTCAACCGACGGTTCTCGACGTGCTCATTGCGCGCGAACCACTGAGGGCGCCGTGAGCGAGGCCGCCGAGATGGACCTCGCGCAACTTCACGCAATGGAGCGCGTCCTCAACGATGTGTGGGAAGAGAGAGCGCGCCAGCACGCACGATGGGGAGAGCAGAACCTCCCCGACGGAACCCGCCCGGCACGAGCAAACCGGGCGCGTCGAGGAGCCGCGAAGCGCGCATGCGACAAGGCTGCGGCGCAAGGCCAGGTGACTTTCGCGCACATCCTCGCGGAGGAATTCTTCGAGGCGCTGTGCGAGACCGACCCGGACGCTCTGAGAAACGAGCTTCTTCAGGTCGCGGCCGTTGTTTGCCAATGGGTCGAGGCCATCGACCGGAGGCGGGGTAAGTGAGCGCCGTGGCGGTTGCAGACGTGATCCCTGGAGCGATGGCGCGGCCGTTCCTGAAGTGGGTCGGCGGCAAGACGCAGTTGCTCCCGGAATTGCTGCGCCGAATGCCGGCGAGATTCGGCACCTACTACGAGCCGTTCGTCGGGGCCGGGGCGATGTTCTTCGCGCTGGCGCCCGAGCGCGCCATCCTGAACGACGCAAATGGTCGCCTCGTCAGTGCGTACGATGGCGTGCGCGACTGCTGCGAGGATGTGATCGCGAAGCTGCGCGGGAAGGTCCGCGTTCGCGAGCTCACCGCAGAGTCCACGGCGGCACCGGGGACCATGGAAGAAACCGAGCGGACGTCGATGGACGCGAAGTTGGAGGCGGCAGGGCGGTGTAAGTGCGGCCTGCTGAACCCCTGCTACTCGTGCCCACGGAACGCCGCGGAATATGCCGACGCCCGCCCTGGTGCAGGAGCGACGTACCCGGGGAGCCCCGCGTGAAGCAGCCCGTCGTTATGTTGGGGCGCTGGAGGGTGGCGTGACGGCGCTCCGGGACCGCTATGCGCCGCCCCCGGCAACCGAGGCGAGCATTGCGGCCCTCGTTGTCGCATGGCTGCGTGACCAGCGGTTCGAGGTCTACCAGGAAGTCCATGTCCATGGGCGCACCTGCGACATCGTGGCGACGCGCGGGCCGCTGCTCTGGGCCATCGAAACAAAGATGCAATACGGGGTCGCCGTACTCGACCAGGCCGACTACTGGCGCGGGCGTGCGAACCTCGTGTCGGTCGCCACGCCGCCGTCGATGCGCTGCTCTCCAGTGCTCGACTACTTCGCCGACCAGCACGGCATCGGTCGCCTGACGGTCGACCAATATGAAATTGTCCGCGAGCGCTGCCACCCGCGCTTCGATCGCAAGGTGGCGGCGTCGCTGCGCAACCACCTGCGCGAGGAACAAAAGACGCTCGTCGCGGCGGGCACGAACCGCGGCGGCTACTTCACGCCATTCAAGGAGACGTGCATGCAAGTGGCGCGGATGGTTCGGCAACAGCCGGGCATCACCCTCGGCGAACTCCTGGCCGATGGGCACTTCCACTATGCCAGTAAGGCGTCGGCGCGAACGGGCATCGCGAAATGGGCCGAGGAAGGCGCCATTGAAGGCGTCCGCGTCGAACGCGAAGGGCGCGCGATTCGCCTATACCCGGAAGACGTGGGACCGGCGCAGCGGTCTCTGCTCGGCGGTGCCGCATGACACCCTCCCTACCCACCTGGCGCCACCGCGCCGCTGACCGCCTGCTGGGTCTCACGTGGCCGGTCATCGCCATCTTCGACCTGTTCTTCGGCCGCTACTTCGAGGAGCGCTCTGGCCTCCGCCGTGCCCGCCAGAGGGCCAAGGAGGCGGAGGGACGCGGGTTGAAGGTCAACAAGGGAGGGCAACCGTGAGCGAGGAGCGTTTGGAACTCGTAACCGACTTCGGGAGCTTGGAGGCAGGCGACCTGATCGTGCTCAAGCCCTGCAAGTGGTGCGACCGCGACCACCGCGGGATGTTGCTCGCGTTCGTGGCGGACGCGCCTGGACTGAACAAGAGCGGCGGCCTTGAATATCATGACGGATGGACGACGACGATCCCGAGTCACCGACTCGGCGGCAAGTGCTGCCTGATTGGCGATATGCATGTAGCCGACCGCCGCGTCTACCGAGTCATCATCCCTCCCGCCCAAGAGGCCCGCGAGACCGCTCGCCCGAAGAAACTGGAGCGCGTGCGATGAAGGTCGTCTACATCGCCGGCCCATTCCGCGCGGCGACGCCCTGGCTCATTGAGCAGAACGTCAGGGCCGCCGAAACGGTGGCGCTCGAAGTCTGGCGCATGGGCGCGGCGGCACTCTGTCCGCACATGAACACACGGCACTTCCAGGACTGCGCACCGGATGCGGTCTGGATCGAGGGGACATTGGAGCTGTTGCGTCGATGCGACGCCGTGCTCGTGCAAGGCAACTGGATGATGAGCACCGGGACGCGGGGCGAAATCGACGAGGCGCGCAAGCTCGAAAAGCCGGTGTTTTTCAACACCACGGAACTGCGCTGGTGGATCGAAGAGAAGGCGGGGCGCCAGTCATGAGCACCTACTCCATTGCCCTCATCGCCGGCCCGACTGGGAGAAGAAAGAGAGCAAATGACCAACCTCAAGACCAAGAAAACAACCCCCGGCGAACGCGCCGTCGAAGCCATGAACAAGGCCGCCGACGCGGCTGTTCGTAAGGCTCCCACGGGTCTCGAAGTCCGTCTCGCCTACATGGAGCGCGTGGTCGAGATCCGCGAGGAGTTCGAGCGCCTGGAGGACGAGGTGTGGGGCCGGGCGCGGGCGACCGAGACCGAAGGGAGCGCGTAATGGGCGCCCACAAGTCCAACCCCATGGCCGAAGGCTACGTGCTCGGCGCCGGCCGTACGCCGCCCGTGCAGATCTCAGCCCACCTCGACTGCGAGGTCATCCCCTCGCAGGCGTGGCTGGACGAGAACCCTGCCGACCCCGAGACCGGGAAGCGCCCTGAGTGCCCGCCTGAGCGCGCCGAGGTGCGGTTCCTCATCATGGGGGCGATGGTCATCCCGAGCGCCGTGCGGGCCAAGAAGGACTGGGCAGCGGGATTCGGTCCTGTGGCCGAAATCCATCGAATGGACTGGGCGACCTTCGCGATGCTGTTGGTCAAGGACAACCCCCAGCTGGCCCCCGTCCTCAACGGCCCGACCCCGGTGCAGGGCGAGGAGAACTAGGTGGCCGGCGTCTACGTGCGCCGCCCGCTTTACGGAGAGCGCCGGTACATCTGGTCGACCACCCGCGACGCTATTCGGGCCCGCAACGGCGGCCAGGCGTGCGACTTCGAAACCGTCTGCGAGCTCGTTGACGGCGTGCTCGAGCGGTGCCGCATCTCAGCCGCTTTTCTTCCTGGGGTTGAGCGGCACGGCCACCCCGAGATCCAAGGATTCGTGGTCGAAGACCCCCAGGACGAAACGGTCGAGTTCCTGCACCTGCGCAAGCTGTACCTCGATATGAGCACGGCAGGGTTGGCCGCCCGAGTAGTCAAGGCCCTGCTGCGCGACCGGGAGAGCGTGACGTTTCGGCGCCCCCCTGCCGAGACGGCAGCGCTAGCCCTTCGTGAGGCGCGGTGCGTGGTCAAGGTGAAACCGAGGAGCGTGTGATGCGGTTCCTGCTGGATAAGGAACGGACCGACGAGCGACGTCGACCGAAGGCCGACCGCATCCCGGCAGGAGCGCGGGTCATCGAGGCGGAAGTGGAACTCGCTCCGCGCATGCAAGAAGCGTTCAAAAAGGCCAAGGCGGCAGAAATCCAAGCGTACTCGGGTGAGATTCGCTCATGGCTCGTCGGCTTGTTGCGCAAACGGTGGCCCGGGACGAATTGGATCCGGGTGGAGTAAACTGAGGTCCGACGGTGGCAACGTTCGCAACGCTCGGTGACATACTGAAACACGCGTACAGCGCTGCGAACTTCATTGAGGAAATCGCAATGGAAACGCACACGAACGATGACGAATTGGCGGACGCGCTGGTAGCACTGGCCGAGATGGAAACGAGGGCGAGACCTCTGCGCGGGACCGGAATGTTCGAAGGTTTCGCGGCGTGGTTGCCCGTCTCCGCCAAGGTACGTCCCGCGGAGAACTACCCGGGCGAGATCGTGCGCGCGCTGGTCCAGGCCCCGAAGCCCACGCCGCCCCGCTCCGAATACTCGTGCGATGGCAAGACCTGGCTCCCGGCCAACGAAGGCCAACGGTTGGACGGCGCCCGTTTCTTCCGTCGTGACGGCAAGTTGCGCCGGGTCCGGACGGCCGATGGCGCGATCCACGAAAGCACCGAGCACGACTTCAAACGCTGGCGCCTGCTGGCCGAGCTTGAGGCCGAGGACAATGCGCCGATCCGGGAGCGTTTCAATCCGGCGACGTTCGATCCCCCGGTGTCGGAATGGGGCCCTGGCATCAAGGGGCGGACGTTCGCCGACCCACGCCCCCCGTACATTCCGACGGTGTGCGACATGGACCTTTTGCCGGACGTTGGATGACCTCCAAACAGCGCAGATTCGTCGAGGAATACGTCATCGACTTCAACGGGACGAAGGCCGCAATTCGCGCGGGCTATTCGCCTCGAACGGCCAACGAACAGGCCGCTGCTCTCTTAGCAAAACCTAGTATTTCCGATGAGGTAGAGCGCATTAAGGAGTGGCACGCAACCAAGAGCGGAATCACGAAAGACCGCGTGCTCCGCGAGCTGGCCGCGATGGCCTTTTCGAGCATCAGTAACTACCGAATCGACGACGCCGGCAATCTCACGCTGTCCCCCGGCGCGCCCCGTAACGCGATGGCTGCCGTGTCGTCGATCAAGCGCAAGGCGTGGGATGACGGCGAAGGCGGCCACACGGTCGAAGTCGAGTTCAAGCTGTGGGGCAAGGCTGAGCCGCTGAAGCTGGTCGGGCGCCACGTCGACCTCAAGGGCGTCTCGGAACGGGTTGAGCACTCGGGACCCGATGGCGGTCCGATCAAGTACGAGGAGATGACCGTCGAGGAAAAGCGGGCCCGGCTCAAGGCCCTGGCTGAAACGGCGACGGCACGGCTCGCCGAAGAAGGCGCGAAGGATGGCGGCTCCGGTTCTTAGCGCCGCCCAAATCGACGCGATGTCGCCGGCCGAGCTCGACGAGGCGCTGGCTCTCCTCGAGTCGCGGCCGAAGTTCACGATCGCGGAGTTCGCCGGCAAGCACGAGCCGCAATACAAGTTTCTCGCCGACCGCTCGCACCGCAAGCACGTCATGTGCGCCCGTCAGGCGGGCAAGTCCCAGGGGTGCGACGCGCTTATGCTGGACCGCGCGCTGGGGCGGCCCAATAGCACCTGGCTCATGCTGGGGCTCAACGGCCCCCAGATCCGCACGAACAACTGGGAACCCATCTGGACGCGCCTGTTCTCGCGCTTCGGTGGGTTGAGCGGCGTCCGGCACAACGACACGCGCATGGTGTCGACGTTTCCGAACGGGAGCCGCGTCATCTTCGGCGGCACCGACGACGCGAAGCACATAAAGAACCTGCTCGGCGGCCGTCTCGATGGCGGCGGAATCATCATCGACGAGTGCCAGGACCAGGGGCACGTTCTCGACGAGCTGCTGGATTCGATCCTCCCGCCGATGATGTCTCTCACGTCAGAGCTTGTGCTTGCCGGCGTGTTCCCCGATGCCCCCGCGGGCCGCTTCTGGCGCGAATCGGGGTGGATCCAGGTCGACGGGCGGTTCGTACAGCGCACTGACGGTGGTTGGTCGCGGCACAACTGGGGCCGCCTCGCGAACGTTCACACGCCCGAGGCCCGCGAAGTGCTGCGGCGCTACATGGCGGACACGGGCCTCAACGAGGATGACCCGCAGATCATGCGCGACTGGGGCGGGCGCCCGGCGTTCGACCCAACGGCCACGGCCTATCGCTACGCCGTCGAGCGCAACGGTTACGTGGCGGACATCCCCGAGTGGCTCGTGAAGCTCTACGAGACGCAGAAGGACGCCAAGGGGCGGGACCTGCTGTTCTGCCACCCGATGCGAGACGGGAAGAAGGACGGCGCGCGCCACGGGCTCATGGCGGCGACGCCACGGCCTGGTGTGCGCATCGTGGGGTTCGCCATCGACCCCGGTTCGACGTCCGACCGCGTCTCGATCCAGGGCTGGGGCTGGGGCGACAAGGACAGCCATGATGTACAGCACCTTTTCGACTGGACGACGCCGCGCGCCGCGCAACTCACGACGGGTCAGATCTTCGCGATGGCGGGGGTCGCGCAGTCGATGTTCAGTCAGCGCGGCCTCTATGTCATGAAGTGGAGATACGACGCCGGCAGCTCGCAGAACACGATCGACAACCTGCAAAACGACTACGGCTTGCCGGTGATCCTCGCGGCCAAAAAGGCGGACCTAAAGGGCCAGGTCGACCGCAACAACGACCTCCTGACGGGCGGGCGCGCGAAGATCATGATCGGATCCGCACTCGAACAGGACTACCAGCGCGCCAGGTGGGACAAGCAAGCCCGGGAGCGCGGGCAGTACAAGTGGGCGTCCGCATGGCACCCTGACCCGTCGGAGGCCGGTCGCTATGGCCTCCAGGACTATTTCGATGCGTTCGAGAAGCCCGAGACGCCCACGGTGTTCGACGACCCCCTTTTGAAGCGCATCATGGCCGCGAACATGAGCGGAGACGACAAACCAAACTATGGGTAAGAATCGGACATATAGGCTGCCGCGTGAGAAACACCCGCGTCTTCCGCGTTACGAGTCGATCGACGGCTGCGACTGCGAATGGTGCGCATTCGCGCGTCGGTGCGCCGAGGCCCAACGGAAGGCCGACGAGAGAACCATCGCGCACTACCGAGCGAAAGGACTGATCTGATGCCGTTTAAATCGAAGGCCCAAGAGCGCTACCTGTTCGCGACCCACCCGAAGGTGGCCAAAGAGTTCGCCGCGGCGACCCCCAAGGGCGCCAAGCTCCCCGAGCATGTCAAGAATCCGAAGGCGAACGCGTCGCCCAAGTCGAAGCGCCCCAGCTACGCCGCGGCGATGTCATCGATGGTGAGAAAGTAGCCATGGGCGAGATTGCCGACCTGATCGCCGAGTTGTGGCCCCGGGCGCATGCGGGCCATCCTGGCCTAGACCTGACACGCGGAGAGTGCGTCGATTGTCCCGTTGAGCGGGAGCGAATTGAGTGGCAGCGCCAGAAAGACGAATGGGCCGCCGAGATGTCTGGAGATCGAACGTCGATGGTGCGGAAGCCTTGAACCATCCGATGACGCCTCCCGTGGAATGCCCGACGTGCAAGGCGCCCGGTGGCGAATGGTGCGGCGATGTTGACCCGCGCGGCTATCTGCATCCGTGCGCCCCTCATCCGTCTCGCCTGGCGCTGGCGCGTTGCGGTCGCTGTGGTGAGCTTGGGCATGTTGCCAGCGATCCGACGAAAGAACCGGCCGGTAGCAATTGCCGAGCCGCTGCCAAGGCGAAGCAGGCATGAGCAAGGCCGGTCGCAAGCCGCGGGCCCGACGCGAACGCCGAGACGCCGCGCGCCGCGAGATCGAGCAGCACATGGCGTCGTGCAAAGACGGAGAGTGCCGCCTATGCGCACTGCTTCGCATCTTCGCCGCCATGTAGCGCCGCGGCAATACCCCTGCACGCCCGTCCAGCTTGTCCCGCTGCGCTCGTAAGCGCACGCTCGTGACATGTCGCCGCCGGTCCGTCGCGTCCTCGCTGTCTGCGGGGCGGTCCTGCTGCTGGCGCACCTCGTGTATTGGCTCCCGGGCCACGCGACGAGGAATACGGACGGCCTTGACGAGCCGGGCCTCTACGAAGCTGGCTCGCGCGTCCTGCGCCACGCTCCGCTCTATGAGGGGGCGGCTGAAGCGTTCTACTCGAGTCGGGCGCCGTACATCTACCCGCCTCCGCTTGCGGTGGTCGTGGCGCCCCTGGCGGCCCTCCCGGCGCGCGCGTTTCAAGGCGTCTGGTACGCGCTCGTCCTCGCTGGATTCTGGGCCTACGCCGCTGGCCTCGTGCGCTTGGTCGGCGCTCGGGTGAGCGTCGCGAACGTGCTCGGAGCGGGCTTCCTGTTACAGCTCGTCCCGGGGACGGCCGTCTCGATGAGCTTCGGCAACGCGGACGTGATCGTCTGGGCGTTGTGCGCCTGGTCGTTGGTACCCCCGCTAAAAAATAGATTCGCGAGCGGGGGCGCGGCATTGGCTGGCGTGGCCGGCGCGCTCAAGGTCTTTCCAGGCTGGTCACTGCTTGCGAAGCCGCGGCGTGACATGGCCGTGGGCGTCGGGGTTGCCGTGGCGGTCTGTCTCGCAACGTTGGCCGTCGTCCCGGTGAGCGACTGGATCGCCTGGGTGCGGCTCATGGGCCAGGTCGGAGCGCGAGGGATGTCCTGGCACACAAACGTGAGCCTCCCGGCGTTGCTTGGTGTCCATGGGCTGGCTCCTATGATCGTCGCTGTGGCGGCCGGCATTGCTCTCCGGGGCCGTGTTGCGCCCGAGTTCGGCGGGGGCCTCTTGATGGCGCTCGGCTTGTGGCTCTCGCCGATCTGCTGGTGGCACTACCTGCCCGTGTTGCTCATGCCGGCCGCGTCGGCGGTGCGTTTGAATCCGTTGCGCTTTCGTCAAGCGCAATCGTCGTTGACGCCCATTCCGTAACGGCGTACACATAAAGGGACTGCCGCGAGATTAAGGCGGTTCCGAGAGAGGCCCAGACTCCGATCAACGGAGCCGGCCCATCGCATCGTCAGCGTCGGCAGACTCGCCGAAAACGCCCAGCGACCTGTGGTTCCGCGCAGACCTCCAAGGAGAGGATGCGCGGACGGCTGCGTATGAGTTCGCGCAGTCGCTGTGGGACAGTGGCCCCGAGAACGACCGCCGCGCGTCGCATCTCAAGTACGCGACGCAGTATCTCGGCCGCCCGATTGCCTCGCTGACCGAGTTCGACGCGGCCCCGTCGTCGCCGGGCACGCCGAACCCGACGCCCGTGTTTCGGTCCCCGCGCAACCTGACGCGGACGCTGATCGACACGGCGATGTCGCAGTTCGCGAAGACGGAGACACGCGTTTCCTTCGTCACCGACGGCGGGACGCCGGCTCAGCAGCAGCGCTCCCAGGACTGCACCGACGCCGCGAACGCGCTCATTGAGCAGACCGGCACCGAGCGCGAGTTGCGCCGAGCCGCACTGCACGCGTGCCTGTTCGACCTCGGCTCGGTGAAGTTCATCGAGACGCCCGACGGCCCCATTGCGGAGCACATCCCGGCCTGGCAGGTGATGTACGAGCCCGTGGACGCGCACAAGGGGCGCCCCACGATTCGCGTCGAGCGCCACACGGCCGACAAAGACGCTCTCATTGCCGAGTACGCCGGCAAGCCCGAGGGCGAAGAGGCGAACAAAGCGCATGCCGAGCGCATGGCGCTCATCGACGAGATCAAACAATCGACCTCGGCTGGCCTGACGACCATCGACCACACGATGAGCGGGCAGCACTGCCTTGTTTACGAGCTGTGGCGGCTCCCGGTCGGTCGTTACAAGGGCCGTCACGTCATCTGCACCGACTCGGCGTTGCTCCTCGACGAGGAATGGACGGACGAGAAGTTCCCGGCCGTCGACTTCGGGTGGTCCCAGCAGCCGTTCGGCCCGTACCCGACCAGCATCGCCGCGATCAACGCCGCGAACCAAGACGAACTCGACGGGGTTGCTCAGCGTATCTCGCAGTGCCTCCGTCAGATGGCCGTCCCGCAGTTCATCGAGGAAGGCCCGAACGGCGGCGACACGGCCGTTACGCAGGTGCGCACTGGCTCCGAGGCCATCGGCGACATAATCCAGGTCGCGCCGGGCAAGAAGCTCACGAAGGTCAGCGCCGGCAACGTACTGGGGCCCGAGCTTCCCGCGCACGAGGATCGCGTGTGGTCGCGCGGCTTCGAGATGTGCGGGATCAACCAGCAGTCCAGCGTTGGTACCCGCCCGGCGGGCTTGAACAGCGCCCCGGCGCAACGCGAGTGGAACGAGATTCGGCAAGACCGGCTTTCGATCGTGGCGCTCGACTACCAGCGCGCCCACGTCGAGTCGGCCGACCGGCTCTTGGACGCAGTCCAGCGCATCCCCGACTACGAAATCACGATCCGCGACCCCAACGGCCGTTGGCTGCGTCGCATGAAGACGTCAGATCTCGAGCTGGACCGCTCCGACTACGTGATCCAGGCGTTCCCGGTCTCGGCGCTCCCGATGACGCCGACGGGCCGCCTCGCTGCCGCTGCTGACTTGCTCCAGATGGGCGCGATCGACCGCGACGATTTCAAGGAACTCGTCCAGCTGCCCGACCTCAAGGCGAAGATCGATTTGGGTCTCGCGAGCCGAAGGGCCACCGAGAAGATCATCGCGAAGATGCTCGCCGATCGGCGCTTCATTGCTCCGATCGAGATGCTGGATCTCAACTACGCGCTCAAATACGCGTCGGTCCAGTACCTCAACGGCATCGCGGACGACATGCCGCACGACCAGTTGGATCTACTCCAGAACTGGATCGGCAACGTCCTGTCTCTTCAGCAGAAGGCTGCGCCTCCGCCTGCTTCCGCGAACACGCAGGGAACGAGCATCGCGCCCATTGCGCCCCCGCCGCTTGCGGGGCCCGTTTCAGCTTCCGACATGGCCGGCTCTATGGCAGCCGCCGCCTGAGAAACGAACCCCAGGAGAGAGCATGAGCGAAACCGCCGCCGCCGAGCCCACGAACGCAACTCCCGCCATCGACCCCGAGGCGATGGGCGGCGACGTGTCCGACATCCTGGATGCACTGGGACTCGAGGCGGAAGCGGACGGTATTGGGGACGGTTCGGAGAAGGCGGGACATCAGCCGTTCGCCGAGAAGAAGAAGGACAAGGCCGAGAAGGCGGACGCCAAGGGCGAGGCCGACGACAAAGCCGCCAAGGCGAAGTCGGACGACGACTCCGACAACTGGGTCGAGGAACTGAAGGCCGTGCGCCAGCGCGCCGCCGAGAAGAAGCGCGCTCGCGAGGGTCAGCGCGCGCAGGCCGCGAAGCCGGCCGCACCCGCCGCCGAGCCCGCGAAGAAGCCCGAGGCCGTCGAGGCGAAGCCGGCGGACGTGCCCAAGCCCGCGAACGCCGAGGAGCGCGCCATCGCGAAGGTGATGAGCGACGTCCTGGCTGAGATCGCAGCTCTGACGGCCGAGGACAACGCCGCTGCCGCGAAGCCGGCCGACGAGGCGTCTAAGTCTGCCGCCGCCGAGCGTGCCGCCGACCTGAAGAAGCTCCGCGAGACCGTCGAGACCCTGGGCAAGAAGCTCGAGGACTCCGAGGCGCTGAAGGCGAAGTACGGCGAGCTCGAAGCGAAGATCCAGGAGATGACCGCGCGCCGCGAGATCGAGTCGAAGATCGATCGCACGCTCGAATCGCACGCGGACAGGCTGCCCACGCTGATGGCGAAGCGCGACTCCGTGTCGCTCGTCTACGCGGCGGCCGAAAAGTTCTACCAAAAGACCGGCGTCCTTCCCGACTTCCGCTTCGTTGCGGAACGCCTCGAGAGGGTCATGTCCAGGCATGAGAAGCAGCAAAACGGCGAAGGCCAAGAGAGAGCCCCTGCAAAGGGGAAAGAGACCAGCAAGGCAGCACCGAGAAAGACCGTCTCCAGTTCTCTCGAAACCCCGCCGTCGTCTCGACGGTCGCCGGACTCGCGAACGAAGGAGGAGGTCGAAGCCGATCTCTTTGCTTCGCTCGGATTGGGCCGCGACGACTGACCGACACGACCTGGCGTTGACCAGGAGGGCCAATCATGGCCGCTGCATCATTTTCCGACGTCGCATACCAGCTCAAGCGCGTCTACCGAAACAAGAACTACATCGCCGATCTCGCCTTCGGCGGTGACGCGTTCCTCGGACAGCTCAAGAAGCGGTCCTACAAGGCGAAGACCGGCGGTCAGGCGGACGTCGTTCCCGTGGCCTTCGCGGGCGCGGGCGTTCCGTCGAACACGACCGGCACGATCGGCACGGCGACTCCTTCCCAGGGCGTTCAGTTCCTCGTGACACCCGTCCCGATGACCAACCTCATGCAGATCGACTCGATGGCCGTCGCCGCCGGCATCTCGGACATCGGCGCGATCGTCAAGCCGCTCAAGCGCGAGCTCGATAGCGCGATCAAGAAGGTCACCAAGATCGCGTCGATCGAGCTGTGGTCGAACGGCTTCCCGGCCCTCGGCCAGGTTACCGTCGACGGCACGACCACGATCACGATGGTCGACGCCGACGACATCATCAAGTTCGAGGTCGGCGACGTGATCGTCTTCGCGCAGGCTCAGTCGACTGGCGCTCTCCGCGCCGGCTCGCTGTCCGTCGTGAAGGTCAACGGTCAGGCCGGGACGTGGGTCGCTTCGGCGGCCGGCAACTCGGTGGCGACGTCCAACGACTTCGCGTTCATCGCGAACACCCGCA
>Ga0310811_10000446_pt1 | contig 55131 bp, 57 predicted proteins | sample YCmetagenome_FD_207642 | JGI IMG/M metagenome (GOLD analysis project Ga0310811, IMG submission 207642) | Soil microbial communities from experimental microcosm in Duke University, North Carolina, United States - YC | ecosystem: Engineered > Artificial ecosystem > Soil microcosm > Unclassified ... | reverse complement strand
GCGGTCAGTACGCTGTGGCTAAATGATTCCTGAGTAGCGACCACAGCCACCGCGAGGAGCCTGACCCACCGTGAGCAGCAACCCCACGACGTCCACCGGGCGGACCGGCCGCCGCATTCCGCTGGGTTCCCGCCGGGGCCGGACCGCGCTGTTCGGTGCCGGGCTCCTGGTCGCCCTGCCCCTGCTCGCGTCCTGCGCGAACGGCGACGGCGCCGAGGTCTACCAGATCAAGCCGGACAGCGGCCAGGCCACGGCCGGGTACATGTGGATCAGCAACGTGTGGGTGGTGTTCGACGCGTCGACCGGCAACGCCGAGGTGACCGGCCAGGTCGCGAACACGGACCCGACGACGACCAACTCCGTCCAGCTGACCGGCGTCTCGGTCAACGGCGCCTCGGCCACGATCGTGCCGCCGACCGACACCACGCAGCTCTCGCCGGGCGTCACGGTGGCCGCGGACGCGGTGACCATCCCGGGTCTGAAGTCCGTTCAGTTCGGCCAGTCGGGCCAGCCGGAGCTGGAGCTGTCGAGCGCGGATCTGACGGTCGGTTCGAACACCCAGGTCGTCTACACGTTCTCGAACGGCCAGACCGCGACGGCGACCGCGCTGGTGCAGCCGAACAGCGGCCTGTGGGCGAGCTTCGACCCGAACGGCGCCAACGCGAGCGCGTCCGCGACCGCCTCGGGCACCGCCACGGCCACCGCGTCCGGCACGGCGACCGCGTCCGGGACCGCCACCGCCTCGGGCACGGCTTCGGGTACGGCGTCCGGCACCGCCAAGGCGACCGGCACCGCGACGTCGACCGCGACCGCCTCGGCCAGCGCGACCCACTAGCACGAATCAGGCACCGAACAGCCCAGCGCACGACGACGGCCCCTGCTACGCCAACCGAGTGGCGTCGCGGGGGCCGTTCGGGTTACCGGCGTACTCGCGGCTTAGGGCTCGAACTTGTAGCCGAGGCCGCGGACGGTGACGAGGTAGCGCGGCAGCGCCGGGTCCGGCTCGATCTTGGCGCGCAGCCGCTTCACGTGCACGTCGAGGGTCTTGGTGTCGCCCACGTAGTCGGCGCCCCAGACGCGGTCGATCAGCTGCATCCGGGTGAGCACCCGGCCCGCGTTGCGCAGCAGCATCTCCAGCAGCTCGAACTCCTTGAGCGGCAGCTGCACGCCGTTGCCGCCGACGCTGACCGTGTGCCGCTCCACGTCCATCCGGACCGGCCCGGCCTCGAGCGCGGCGTCCTCGAGCTCCTCGGTCTGTCCGCCGTGCCGCCGCAGCACGGCGCGGATCCGGGCGACCAGCTCGCGCGAGGAGAACGGCTTGGTCACGTAGTCGTCGGCGCCCAGCTCCAGGCCGACGACCTTGTCTATCTCCGAGTCTTTCGCGGTGAGCATGATCACCGGGACGCTGGAGCGGGTGCGCAGCTGGCGGCAGACCTCGGTGCCGGGCAGCCCGGGCAGCATCAGGTCGAGCAGCACCAGGTCGGCGCCGTGCCGGTCGAACTCGTCGAGGGCCTCCGGTCCGGTGGCGGCCACGGCCACCTCGAACCCCTCGTTGCGCAGCATGTAGGAAAGCGGGTCGCTGAACGACTCCTCGTCCTCGACCACCAGAACCCTGGTCACGTCGTTCGACTCCCTGTCGTGATTGTCTGTTGTGTGGGGGTTGGATGCAGCTCGGCGGCCGGGGCCTGCACGGCCACCGGCAACCGCAGGGTGAAGGTGGAGCCGGCACCCTCGACGCTCCACACCGACACGTCGCCGCCGTGCGTGGCGGCGATGTGCTTGACGATCGCGAGTCCGAGGCCGGTGCCCCCGGTGATCCGCGAGCGCGCCGGGTCCACCCGGTAGAAGCGCTCGAAGATCCGGTTCAGGTCCTGGTCCGGAATGCCGACGCCCTGGTCGGTGACCGAGACCTCGGCGAGCTCGCCCTCGACCCGCACCGACACGACCACCTTGGTCCGGTCGGGCGAGTAGTTCACGGCGTTCTCGACCAGGTTGCCCACGGCCGTGGTGAGCTGGCCCAGATCGCCCAGGACGTGCACGCCGTCCGCGCCCGCCGCCACGATCTCGATCGACCGGGCCTCGGCGACCTCGGCCACCCGCTCCCGGGCCGCCGCGACCACCTCGCCGAGGTCGACCGGGACGGCCTTCGACAGCGGGTCGTCGCCCTGCACCCGGGACAGGTCGATCAGGTCCTGGACCAGGTTCGTCAGCCGGTGCGACTCCTTCTGCATCCGGCTGGCGAAGCGGCGCACCGCGTCCGGGTCGTCGCTCGCGCTGAGCACGGCCTCGGCCAGCAGCGCGAGCGCGCCGACCGGGGTCTTGAGCTCGTGGCTGACGTTGGCGACGAAGTCGCGGCGCACGGCGTCCACCCGGCGGGCCTCGGTCCGGTCCTCCACCAGCACCAGCACGAGCTGGGCGCCGAGCGGGGCGACGCGGACGGAGACGGCGAGCGTGTCCTGGCCGAGCGGGCCGCGCGGCAGTTCGAGCTCGACCTGCCGGATCTCGCCGTCCCTGCGGACCTGCCGGGCGATGCCGGTCAGCTCCTCGGGGACCAGCCGCTGGCCGCGGACCAGGCCCATGGCGTGCGCCGCGGGCGAGGCCTTGACCACCGCGTCGCTCGGGTCGAGCAGCACGGCGGAGGAGCGCAGCACCTGGAGGACGGCGGCCACCCCGGAGGGGACCAGCGGCTCCTGGGGCGGTTCCGCCTTGACCCGGTCCCGCTCGCTCCAGCGGAACGCCAGGCCGCCCGCGGCGCCCACCCCGAGCGCGATCAGCGCGGAGGCGGAAACGGCCGCTACGTGCAAGGCGGACGCGACGAATATTGGCACACGATCAGAGTAAGCGGGCGAACCCGGCGTTTCGAAGGCTTGGTGTACGGCCAACCTCTAACGTCGCCGAGAATTCACGTATGGGTCGCGTTTGATTCACCATGCGCCGTGGCCGCTGACCGGGTGACCCCGTACCGTATCGGAGAGTCCAAACCACGACGACCGGGAGTGCACGATGCGCGACCTGTACCACGAAGAACTCGACTCCATCGGCACGACGCTGATCGAGATGACAGGTCTGGTTGCCACCGCGCTGAACCAGGCCACCGACGCCCTGCTCAATGCCGACCTGCAGCTCGCCGAGAGCGTCATCTCCGGCGACGAGAAGGTGGACGCGCTGCGCGAGGGCCTCGACGCCCGCGCCCTGGACCTGCTCGCCCGGCAGCAGCCGGTGGCCGGCGACCTGCGCACGATCGTCACCTCGCTGCGGATGAGCTCCGACCTGGAGCGGATGGGCGACCTCGCGAAGCACATCGGCAAGGTGGCCCGGCTGCGCTACCCGGAGTCCGCGGTCCCCGCCGACCTGCACGACGCCATCCGCGAGATGGGCCGCCTCGGCGTCGAGCTCGCCACCAAGACCGGCCAGATCATCGACGGCCAGGACGTCGAGGCCGCGCGCGGCCTGGACGAGGAGGACAACGCGGTGGACCTGCTGCACCGCCAGCTGTTCTCCACCCTGCTGCACGAGGGCAACGACTACCCGGTCGAGACCGCGATCGACGTCACGCTGATCGGCCGCTACTACGAGCGTTTCGCCGACCACGCCGTCTCGGTCGCCCGCCGCCTGGTCTTCCTGGTGACCGGCGAGAACTGATTCGCGGAAATCCGAATCGCCCCGCCGGATTCGTCCGGCGGGGCGATTCACATTTGTCGGGGCGTTACTTCTTGCCCTGGTTCTTGACCGCTTCGATGGCTTCGGCGGCGGCGGCCGGGTCGAGGTATTCGCCGCCCTTGACGACCGGGCGCAGGTCGGCGTCGAGCTCGTAGTAGAGCGGGATGCCGGTCGGGATGTTGAGGCCGGCGATGGCCTCGTCGGAGACGCCGTCGAGGTGCTTGACCAGGGCGCGCAGCGAGTTGCCGTGCGCGGCGACCAGGACGGTGCGGCCGGCGCGCAGGTCGGGGACCAGCGCGTCGTACCAGTAGGGCAGCATGCGCTGGACGACGTCGGCCAGGCACTCGGTGCGCGGGCGCAGCTCGGTGGGGAGCACGGCGTAGCGCGGGTCGTGGAACTGGGAGTACTCGTCGTCCTCGGGCAGCGGGGGCGGCGGCACGTCGTAGGAGCGGCGCCAGAGCATGAACTGCTCCTCGCCGAACTCCGCGAGCGTCTGCGCCTTGTCCTTGCCCTGCAGCGCGCCGTAGTGCCGCTCGTTCAGCCGCCACGAGCGGTACGTCGGGATCCAGTGCCGGTCGATCTCGTTCAGCGCGAGCTGCGAGGTGCGGATGGCCCGGCGCAGCACGGAGGTGTGCAGGACGTCGGGCAGCAGGCCGCGCTCCGCCAGCAGCTTGCCGCCGCGGATCGCCTCCTCCTCGCCCTGGGCGGTGAGGTCCACGTCCACCCAGCCGGTGAACAGGTTCTTCGCGTTCCACGCGCTCTCGCCGTGGCGCAGCAGCACGAGGCGGTAGTTGTCAGCCATAAGCCGAGACTATCCGAGCGGGTTCGCGGCGTCGCCGGGTGTCTCGGGTCGTAGACGTTCGAAGGCGGCCAGGTTGAACGTGGGCTCGCCGCGCTTGAGCCGCCAGGCCCATTCGCGCCGGATCGAGGTGGCGAATCCGAGTTCGAGCAACGTGTTGAAGCTGCTGTCCGAGGCCTCGAGCACGGTGCCGAGCAGCCGGTCCACCTCGGTCGCGGTGACGGCGGCGAGCGGCAGGCGGCCGACGAGGTAGACGTCGCCGAGGCGGTCGATGGCGAACGCGATGCCGGCCAGCTTGGCGTTGCGCTCCAGCAGCCAGCGGAAGACGCCCTCGTGGTTCTCGTCGGCGGAGCGCACCACGAACGCGTTGACCGAGAGCGTGTGGTCGCCGACCAGCAGCGAGCACGCGGTGGAGAGCTTGCGGGTGCCGGGCAGCGAGACGACGTAGTGGCCGGGCGCCGGGCTCTCGTACTCCGCCTCGGCCTCGCGCAGCGCCTTCTCGATCTCGGCCGCCGCGGTCTCGCGTGCTGTCTCGGTCACGGATTCGAGCTTACGCGGCACGCAGCGCGGCGGCGTGGGCACCCGTGACGGTCAGCGCCTCGTCGTACACCTCGAGGGTGCGCCGCGCGGTCTCGCCCCAGCCGAACTGCGCCGCGTGCAGCCGGGCCGTCTCGCCCATCCGGCGGCGCGCGTCCGGGTTCTCCAGCAGCCGCGCGCAGGCCTCGGCGTAGTCGGCGGGGTCGTGCCCGGCCACCAGCAGTCCGGACTCGCCGTGCCGCACGGCGGTGCCGAGGCCGCCGACCGCCGCGGCGACCACCGGGGTGCCGCAGGCCTGCGCCTCGATCGCGACCAGGCCGAAGGACTCGTTGTACGAGGGCACCACGACCACGTCGGCGGCGCGGAAGTAGTCCGCCAGCCGGTCCTGGTCCACCGGCGGTATGAAGCGCACGTGGCACGTGATGCCGAGCCGCTTGGCCAGCCGGGTCAGGTGGTGCGGGGTGGCCTTGCCGCTGCCGCTCGGGCCGCCGACTATCGCCACCACCAGTTCCGCGTAGCGCACCGGGTCGCGGCGCAGCAGCTCGGCGGCGGTGTGCAGCAGCACGTCCGGGGCCTTGAGCGGCTGGATCCGGCCGGCGAACAGCAGCAGCGGCGCGTCGATCGGCAGGCCCAGCGCGGCACGGGCGGCACGGCGGTCGCCCGGCGCGAAGCGGTCCAGGCTGACGCCCGGGTGCACGACCGTGACCTGCTCGGGCGGGGCGTCGTAGAGCCGGACGAGCTGCTCGGCCTCCTGCGCGGTGTTGGCGATCAGCCGGTCGGCGGCGCGCACCACCTGGTCCTCGCCGATCAGCCGGGCGGCCGGTTCCGGGGTGTCCCCGGCGGCCAGCGCGTTGTTCTTCACCTTCGCGAGCGTGTGCATCGAGTGCACCAGCGGCACGCCCCAGCGCGCCTTCGCCAGCCAGCCGACCTGGCCGGAGAGCCAGTAGTGCGAGTGGATCAGGTCGTAGTAGCCGGGGTCGTGGAAGGCCTCGGTGCGCAGCACGCCCGAGGTGAACGAGCACAGCTGGCCGGGCAGGTCCTCCTTGGACAGGCCCTCGTACGGACCGGCCGTGACGTGCTGCACGAGCACCCCCGGCGCGAGCTCGACCTGCGGCGGGAGGTCGCCGCCGGTGGCCCGGGTGAAGATCTCGACCTCGGTGCCCAGCTGGGCGAGCTGCTTGGCCAGCTCGACGATGTACACGTTCATGCCACCGGCGTCACCGGTCCCCGGCAGTTCGAGTGGGGACGTGTGCACGGAGAGCATGGCTGTCCGCCGCGGCTTCACGATCACTCACTCCTCTGGTTGCGCACTTCGGGGCAACCGCCAGAACCTCTCCCGCCCGGTCCAGTATTCCCTAGTGCGCGTTAGTGCCGGTGGCGCGCACGGGAGCGCGCGGGGGGCTCGCGCCCGCGCGAGGTCGCCGGTTTGGAAGAATGGCGGCATGACCCAACCTGTAGCGGTGGTGACCGGAGCGAGCAGCGGGATCGGGGCGGCCACGGCGCGCCGGCTGGCGGCGGAGGGCTTCGCGGTGATCGCGGCGGCCCGGCGTCTCGACCGGCTGGAGCAGCTGGCCGCGGAGACCGGCGTACGGCCTGTTGAGCTGGACGTTACCGACGAGGCCTCGGTGGCGGCGTTCGCGGCCGAGGTGCCCGAGTGCGCGGTCCTGGTGAACAACGCGGGCGGTGCGCGGGGCCTGGCTCCGGCAGCCGAGACCGACATCGAGGACTGGCGCTGGATGTACGAGGTGAACGTCCTCGGCTCGGTCCGGATGGTGCAGGCGCTGCTGCCCGCGATGCTGAAGTTCGGCCGCGGCCACGTGGTGAACATCACCTCCGTCGCGGGCCACGGCGTCTACGAGGGCGGCTCCGGCTACACGGCCGCCAAGCACGCCCAGCACGCGCTCTCGGACACGCTGCGGCTCGAGCTCAACGGCAAGCCGGTGCGGGTGACCGAGATCGCCCCCGGCATGGTGCGCACCGAGGAGTTCTCGCTGAACCGGCTGGGCGACGCGGCGCGGGCGGACGCGGTGTACGCGGGCGTGGCCGAGCCGCTGGTCGCCGAGGACATCGCGGACTGCGTGGCCTTCGCCGTGACCCGGCCGCCGCACGTGGACGTGGACCTGCTCGTGGTGCGCCCGATCGCGCAGGCCGCCTCGCACAAGGTGCACCGGGAACTGTAGAGGGATTCGATGGCCAGGACCCGGCCGGTCGGCACGGTCACCCGCGGCACGACCGCGCCGAACCGGCTGCGCCGGGTGGACCGCTGGCTGCTCGGCACGCACCGCGCGGCGCTGTGGCGGGCCCCGGCGGGCGCGCTGGCCGTGGACCTGGGCTACGGCGCGTACCCGGTGACGACGGTCGAGTGGGCCGAGCGGCTGTGGACGGTGCGGCCGGACCTGCGCGTGCTCGGCCTGGAGATCGATCCGGAGCGGGTCGCGGCGGCCGGGCCGTATCAGCGTCCGCCGGCGCTGGAGTTCCGGCTCGGCGGCTTCGAACTGCCGGTGCCGACGCCGCCGGTGCTGCTGCGCGCGTTCAACGTGCTGCGGCAGTACGACGAGGGCGCGGTGGCCGAGGTCTGGACCCGGCTGTGCGCGGGGCTCGCGCCGGACGGCATGCTGCTGGAGGGCACCTGCTCGGAGAACGGCCGGATCGCGGTCTGGGCCGCGCTGGGCCGGGAGGGCCCGCGCACGCTCAGTTTCGCGGCCAACCTGGCCACGCTGGAGAGCCCGGCGATCTTCGCGCAGCGGCTGCCCAAGGTGCTGATCCACCGGAACGTGCCCGGCGAGAGCGTGCACGCGTTCTTACTCGACTGGGAACGCGCCTGGGCCGCCTGCGCCCCGCTCGGCGCCTTCGGAGCCAGGCAGCGCTGGATCGGCGCGGCCCGGATGCTCGGCGCCGACTGGCCGATCCTCGACCGCGCGTCCAGATGGCGGCTCGGCGAGCTGACGGTGGATTGGGAAGCACTGGCGCCGAGATAGAAAAACCTGTGGCCTCGGGGAGCTCGCGGGGGGTAGCTCAGCCGAGGCCACAGGGGTTGGTGCTCGAAGCACCCTCCGAGGGTCGGGCACCCTCGGAGAAGCGGGGTTTTCCGGCGAACCGGTCCACCCCGACCTTGGGGGGTGACTCAAACTATGCCGACCGAGACTTAGCCGGTCGTGAAGCTACTTTGAGAGTTTGCTTTGAACCTGGGCGATCCGCGTCCACGCAGGTGGCAGTGGGGCGCGTGGTTACCAGGGGCCGTAGGGTCCGTCGTGCTGGCGGCCGCGCGGGCCGCCCTTGGGGGTGCGCCCGGAAAGCTGACGCAGCGCGGGACGCACGTCGACCATGTAGATGATGGCCGCGGCGGCGCCGATGATCGTCAGGAACGAGACGAACGAGCCCCACTTCAGGTCGTAGACCGCGCCGATGCCGAGGATCAGCAGCCAGGCCACCTTGGTCAGCTTGCCCGCCGCCTCGTACGCGCGGGCCGGGCGGATCGCCGCGTCCACGAAGACGAAGACCTTGAAGCAGAACAGCGCGAGCAGGAGCAGGTTCAGCACGCTGAAGAAAGTGTTGGTGATCAAGCCGCTGCCCAGCATGTGCCCGTCCCTTCGAGTCGGTCGTCCCGGGTGTGCTCCGGTGGGGATGCGCATACCCCGTGGCGTCCCACGCTACCTCGAACGCGGGACGGCACGGGGTTTTCTTACCTTTTCCTACGCCTTCGGCGGGCGCGGGGTCTTCGGCGCGGCGGCCCGCTTGCGCGGCGCGGCCTTCTTGGCGGCCGGCTTGGACGCGGCGGTCCGGCGCGCGGCCTGCGGCTTCGCGGCCTCCTCGGCCTCCTCGGCCACGGCGGCCTCCTCGAAGACCTGCGCGGCCTCCTCGGCGGTCTCGACCGGCGCCTCGGTGATCTCGTCGTCCTCGATGACCTGCTCGACGACCACCTTCACCGGGGCCTCGTCCTCGACGGTCTCGCCGGCGACGGTCTCGACGCCGCCGGTGTAGCGGCCGACGACGACCTTGCCGCGCTCGGCGAGCTCGTCATAGGTCTCCACGGCCTTGCCGGCCGCCTCGAGCAGGCGTCCGACCTGCTGCAGCGCGACGGTCTGGGCGGCGCCGCGCAGCGCCTGGGTGTCCGGGCGCAGGCCCTTGGTCGCCACGTCCTGCACGGTCGCGGAGGCCTTGGCGAACCGCTCCGGCGCCTCGGCGGCGATCTTGTTGGCGATGGTGGTCAGGGTGGCCCCGGCCTCGGCGATCAGCGCCGGGGTGTCCTTGAGCCGCTCGGGGGCGTCCTTGAGCTTCTCCGCCGCGAGGTCGCCCGCGCCGGCGAGCGCGTAGAGCGGCTTGGGGTCGCTGAGGGTCTTGCGGATTTCGTCGGTGATGGCCATGGCTCACTCACTGCCTTCCTGCCCGCGCAGGGAGAGGTAGATCTCCCGCAGGGCGCTCTTCTGACGTGGGGTCAAATGCGGGTCCTCGGCGATGGCGGCGAGCACGCTGACGCCCGTCCGCTCCGCCCGACCCTCGGGCTCTTCGTTCGCTTCGCTCGGCGCGTCGTGCGCGCCCTGCTCCCCGTCGAGCAGCCCGGCCCGCACGTACAGCGTCTCCGCGGAGATCTGCAGGGCCTTGGCGAGCTGTTGGAGCACGTCGGCACTGGGCTTGCGCAGCCCGCGCTCGATCTGGCTCAGATAGGGGTTGGACACCCCGGACACCGAGGCCAACTGCCGCAGCGAGTACTGCGCGCTCTGCCGCTGTTCGCGGATGTACGCGCCGAGCTGGGCCAGCCGCACGGGGCCGAGGTGGAGGTCCGTCACATCTCCAGGGTAAGCCGGAGTGCTAACTTTTGCAAGCGCACTGGCAAGCATGCTTGCTCGGGCTCAGCGGCGCGCCTTGGCCGCCAGGCCGCGCAGCAGCAGCCGGAGCATGTCCGACTTGCGCGGCTCGTTGTAGACGATGAAGTCCTCGAACCGGTGCACGCCGCGGCTGCCCGCCACATCGCGGGCCGCGTCCCGGACCACCGCGAGCCGGTCCGCCGACATCTGCGGTATTCGCTCGTCCGGCTGGTAGGTCGCGCCGATCGGGTAGTCGCGGGTCGGACGGTTCGTCATCTCGATGTGGCAGCCGAGGACGTGGCTCACCGGGCGCGTCGCGGCGAAGTCCACCATCCGGTCCAGGGTGGCGAGGAAGGCGGCGTAGTCGAACGCGTAGAGCCGTCCCGGCAGCACGGTGTCCCCGGTGAACAGGATGCCGGTCCACGGGTCGTAGCACGTGATCGCCGCCTTGTGGTGCCCCGGCGACCCGAAGATCTCCAGCACCCGGCCGCCGAGGTCGAAGGCGACGGTCTGGTCCGGCCACTCGATGGTGCTGAAGCCGAAGAAGTCGAGCACCGCGTCGAGTTCCCGCGGCACGACGGTCGTGTTCGGGCGGCCTTCGAACTGGACGTCGCCCGCCACGTGGTCGCCGTGGCCGTGCGTGTGCGCGACAACGAGTTCGTAGTTCTCGCGCGGATGCTGCCGCAGCCACGTGTCGACGAGCACGTCCACGGTGGTGCGCAACGGAAACAGCGCCGCGTCCTTCGTCGCCCCGGTGTCCAGCAGCAGCGCACGGTCGTTGCCGAACAGCAGGAACAGGAACGGCGCCTCGTAGTTGACCGCCTTGCTCTGCCGCAGGATCACGGTGTGCTCGTCGTACAGGTGGGCCTGGATCGCGGGTTCCCGATCGGCGCCCTTCCCGCGGGTGCCGTGGTTCCAGACGACGTCCAGCGACCCGTCGACGGGCGCCGCGCTCGTGAAGTCGATCCGTTCAGTCAGGCCCATACGCTGAAGGTACCCGTACTCAGGCGAGTAGTTCGTCCACGCGTGCTTCACCCTCGCGGTAGCGGCGGGCGAGTTCGGCGGCGTAGGCGTCCACGACGTGCTGGACGGTGCGGCGCAGCGCGGAGATCTCCTGCTCGTGCCGGCTGAGCCGGTCGGCCACCTCGGTCAGCCGCGCGGTGGGGCAGGAGTCCAGGTCCGGCAGGTCTATCTCGGCGAGCGCGGCCTCCGTCTCGAGGCGGTACTCGCCGATGGACAGCGACTCGATCGGCAGGTGCCGGGCCGAGGCCTGCCGGGGGGCGGGCTGGTCGGCCAGGATCTCGATCAGCCGGCCGATCAGCGGGCTCGCGTCGCCCGCGGCCCGGCCCTTGAGCTCGGCGGTGATTATGTCGATCCGGCCGTGCAGCAGCCTGCGCAGGTAGGACAGGTCGGCCTCCTCGGCGATCGCCTCACCGCGCCGCTCGCGCAGCTGCGCGGTGCTCAGCCCGCTCAGGTCCACGTCGGCGGCGAGCACCCGGTCGAGGCGCCGCTCGGCGCGCCGCGTCACGTCCGTCATGGCTGCATAGTGCCACGGTGCCCGCGCGTACGGATGCGTGACAGACGACTGTCACCCGATCAGCTGAGCGTGCGGGGAAAATTACACGCCCCTCGTCGCAAAACCGGCCAATTCGGTATCGGATGCAGACCGTACTCAGACCGGACGGCGCAGCCGCTCCCGCGCGGTGCCGCCGGTGTCCGGCGCGACGACGACCTCCTGGCTGGCCGGGACGCCGTCCGCCTCGAGCACCGCGTCCACCGGCACGTTCCGCTTCACCAGGGCGAGCGCGATCGGGCCGAGCTCGTAGTGCCGGGCGGCGCTGGTCACGGCGCCGACCTCGCGGCCGTCCTGCAGCACCGGCGAACCGTGCGGCGGCAGGTGCTCCTCGGTGCCGTCCAGGTGCAGCATCACCAGGCGGCGCGGCGGGTGGCCGAGGTTCTCCACGCGGGCCACGGTCTCCTGGCCGCGGTAGCAGCCCTTGTTCAGGTGGACCGCGGAGCCGATCCAGCCGAGCTCGTGCGGGATGCTGCGCTGGTCGGTGTCCAGCCCGGCACGCGGCCGGTGCCCGGCGATGCGCAGCGCCTCGGCGGCCCAGATCCCCGCCGGGTGCTCGTGCGTGCGGCCGTACTCGGCGAGGCGTTCGCGTGGCAGGAACAGCTCACGGGACCCGTCGGGCAGCACACGCGCGACGACGTCGGAGACCTCGCTCGGCGCGGGCTCGTAGACGATCGCGTACTCGTCGGTCACGTCGACGGGTTCGACCTCGAGCATGAAGCGCATCTTCGTCAGGAACGCGGCGAACGGCTCGGCCGCGCCCGGCTCGACGTGCGCCCAGGTGTACTCGCCGTCGTCCACGAGGTAGAGCGCGTACTCGATACGGCCGTTGGGGTCCAGCAGCAGCGTCTCGGTCGCGGTGTTCGGCGCGAGCCCGCTCAGGTGCTGGGTCGTCAGGGAGTGCAGCAGCGAGAGCCGGTCCTTGCCGCCGATGCGCAACACGCCGCGGTGCGAGAGGTCGACGAAGCCGCGGCCCGCCGTCAGCTCCCGCTGTTCCACGTGCGGGTTGCCGTAGTGCGCGGCAACGCCCGCGTCGGGGGCTTCGGCCGGGACGGCGCCGGGCAGGTCGAGCAGGGGGGATCGCATAACCGGATCAACTCGCCGGACCGGCCGAGTTGTTCCCGCCGTGCCGAGCCGTGTTCACGCTGGCCCCGGAAGCCACGCACTCGGCGCAGCGCCCGAACAACGCGAAGTGCGCCACGTCCGTCTCGAACCCGAAGCGCTCCCGCAGCCCGTCCACCAGTGGGTCCGCACAGTTGGCGGCCGCCTCAGTGATCTTCCCGCAAGCGCCGCAGACCAGGTGCAGATGGTCCCGCTCGTGCGCGGCATGGTAGATCGGCGCACCGTGGCCGAGGTGGGTATGCGAGACGAGGTCGAGCTCCTCGAGCAGCTCGAGGGTGCGGTAGACCGTCGAGAGGTTCACCGAACTCGCCGTACGCTGCACCTCAGCGCAGATCGCGTCCGGCGTGGCATGTTCGAGCGCGAGCACGGCGCCGAGCACGAGCTGCCGCGCGGGAGTGAGCCGGTAGCCCTTGGCCCGCAGCTGCCCGGTCAGGTCGATGGATGCACCGCTGCTGGACGACACGCGTCCAACTCTACGCCGTGCGCACGCCCACTTTTAAACGTTATTTCACGCGCTTGAGCTGGGCGGCGAGGTGGTTCTGGATGTCCTGGCCCATGGCGGCCATGTCGAAGGTCCAGTACAGGTCGCCCTTGACCAGACCGTAGAGGCGGTGGCCGGCGGAGTACTCCTTCGAGGAGGCGGTGCGGGCCACGGCGTCGGTGCGCAGTTCGATCTTGCCGTTGTCGACCTCGCCGAGCCAGATCTCCACGACGCCGGTCGGGTGGGCGAGCAGCAGTTCGACCTGGCCGTCGGGCTGGGGGCGCCAGTAGCCGTGTTCGCGGGCGAGGGGGCGGACCTTCTGGCCGTCCTCGTCGATCAGCCAGGAGCGCGACTCGTAGTCCAGGAAGGACTTGCCCGGCGTGTAGGTGACCACGACCTCCTGGCCGAACCGGAAGTCCTCGATCGTCGGGTACTGGCCGAGGCCCACACCGGCCCACTCGCCGATCAGGAAGGAGAGCGGCAGCAGCGCGGGGTCGAGATCGGCGGGGATCTCGATGGGCATCAGCTCTGGCCCTTGAAGAGCTTGAGCACCACGTAGCCGGCGAACCACACGACGGCGATGAACATCACCACGAGCAAGGCGGTGAAGAAGTTCTCCATGGCGTTGCGCTCCTGAGCGTCTGGCTGGGCAGGTTGCGCGACCAGTCTAAATTACGCTCGATACCCATGACGGTCAGAAACCTCGTTATCAAGCTCACGTCCGGGGCCGAGGCGGCGGAGCGCACCGCGCAGGCGTTCACGGTGGCGGCGGTCGCCGCGTCGTCCGGGGCCCGGGTCTCGCTGTGGCTCACCGGCGAGTCGTCCTGGTTCGCGCTGCCGGGCCGGGCCGAGGAGTTCGACCTGCCGCACTCGGCGCCGCTGGCCGATCTGCTGGCGGCGGTCCAGGCGAACGGCACCGTGACCCTGTGCACGCAGTGCGCGGCGCGGCGGGAGATCACCGAGGGGATGCTGCGGCCGGGCGTGCGGATCGCGGGGGCGCAGGTGTTCGCGGCGGAGATCCTGGAGGACGGGACGCAGGCGCTCGTCTACTGAGACGCGGCACGCAGAACGGCGAAGGGCCCCGGCACGTCGCCGGGGCCCTTCGTGAGATCCAGAGGATCGGCGGTCAGACCGCGATCGCGACCTCGTGCACCTGGCCCTGCGTGGCGACCACGGCGCGGTCGGCGCTGCCGCCGGGCACCAGGGCGCGCAGCGTCCAGCTGCCGGGGGCCGCGAAGAAGCGGAACGCGCCGGTCGCGGAGGTCGGGACCTCGGCGGTGAACTCGCCGTCCGCGTTCAGCAGGCGGACGTAGCCGGTGACGGGGACGCCGTCCTTGCTGATCGTCCCCTCGATCACGGTTTCCTTGGACACGTCGATCCCCTCTCGGGACAGGCCGCCGGTGGTGGCGCCGCACATAAGGACTCTCCTAATCCGGCGCTCAGGCGCCGATCTCGATCGGCACGCCGACCAGGGACCCGTACTCGGTCCACGAGCCGTCGTAGTTCTTCACGTTCTCCTGGCCGAGCAGCTCGTGCAGCACGAACCAGGTGTGCGCGGAGCGCTCGCCGATGCGGCAGTAGGCGATGGTGTCCTTGGCCAGGTCCACGCCCTCCTCCTGGTACAGCTCCGTCAGCTCCGCGTCCGACTTGAAGGTGCCGTCGTCGTTCGCGGCCTTCGACCAGGGGATGTTCTTGGCGCTCGGCACGTGGCCGGGGCGCTGCGACTGCTCCTGCGGCAGGTGCGCCGGGGCGAGCAGCTTGCCGGAGAACTCGTCGGGGCTGCGCACGTCGACCAGGTTCTTGACGTTGATCGCGGCGACGACCTCGTCGCGGAAGGCGCGGATGGTCGCGTCCTGCTCCTGGGCCGTGTAGGTCGTGGCGGCGCGGGACGGCACCTCCTCGACCAGGTCGCGCGAGTCGAGCTCCCACTTCTTGCGGCCGCCGTCGAGCAGCTTCACGTCCTGGTGGCCGTAGAGCTTGAAGTACCAGTAGGCGTAGGAGGCGAACCAGTTGTTGTTGCCGCCGTAGAGCACGACGGTGGTGTCGTTGCCGATGCCGCGCTCGGAGAGCAGGGCCTCGAACTGCTCCTTGTTGACGAAGTCGCGCCGGACCGGGTCCTGCAGGTCGCGCTTCCAGTCGATGCGGATCGCGTTGCGGATGTGGTTCTTCTCGTAGGCGCTGGTGTCCTCGTCCACTTCCACGACGGCCACCTGCGGGTCGTCGAGGTGCTGCTCGACCCAATCGGCGTCGACCAGGACGTCGCTGCGGCTCATGTGAGTCTCCTGATGCTCAAGGTTTGGTGATACCGGGAATGCCGGGCTGATCGCGTGCTGGGGTGCGGGGCCGGACCAGGCTGCTGCGAACGCGTGTCCGAGGGGGACAGGACGGAGTTCGGGCCTGGATCAGGCCAGGCGACACAGGCAGGTGGCGACGCGGCACAGGTCGACTGCGCGCCGCTTGGTGAGCTCTGCCTGGGGCCTCATGCCGTCGATACTAGGGACGGATCGGGCGGGCTGTCACGAACATCTCGCTGAGTGAGACGATGGTCTCACATTTGAAACACAGCGGCCCGGCGGCCGCGTTCCCGCAAGTCAGCCGCCGGACACCGAGCTCTGGCTGAGGTTCACGTGGCTTCCGGTGGCGGAGATCTCCACCTCGGAGTCGGTGAACGTCAGCTGGGTCAGGCTCATCCCGAAGGGCAGCGAGCCGAGGCTGTACTTCACGTCGAAGTTGGACGGCGTGACCAGGCCGGACAGCGGGGTGTCGAAGCTGACCGACTTGAACTCCAGCTCGTTGGTGCCCGCCAGCGTCACGTCGATGACCGCGCTGATCTGCACGCCGAGCAGCGAGTACGTGGCCTTGAGCTGGTCGTTCCCGGCCCGGCTGAGCTGGATCTCGCCGACCTGCACGCCGTCCACGTTCAGCTGGGAGGCGAGCGCCTTGGCGATGTCGCTGTAGGAGATCTGCGCGGTCGCGGTCAGCGAGTCCACCTCGGCGCCGTTGAAGGCGCCGTTCACGTGCACCCCGTGCAGGTCGGCGTGCAGGTCGGTGATCGTCAGCGAGTTCGCGGTCAGGCCGTGGATGTCGACCGTGGCGTGCGCGAAGTCCCGGGAGACCACCTGGGTCAGGAAGGGGAAGCCGGAGATGCTCACGCCCGGCTTCTGGCTCAGATGCTGGGACGACTGGATCCGGCTGGCGAGCTGGCTCTCGGCCACCACGAGCGCGATCCGGTCCGCGCCGACCAGCAGCGCGAGCAGGATCACGAGCGCGATCAGCCACTTGGTGCCGCGGCGGCGCCGCCGCGGCCTCTTCCCGCCCGCGGTGTCCACGGGCTGCGTGGGCTGTTCCCAACTGTCATGCGGCATGGGCACGGTCGGCTCAGTCACACGGCAAGCCTATTGCGCGACGCGCCCGGGCGGCGAGCCCCGGAACGACGCGGATTGCCGCAGGGTCAACGGAAAACCGCGGAGGCGATGAGCGCGCCGACGGCGGAGAGCGCGACCGGCAACGTCTGCGACACGATCCGGGTGGAACCGCGCGCGTCGGCCTCCGCGACGATCCGGTCCAGCACGCCGACCGCGGTGGCCGCCGCGAGCGCCGCGACCGCGCCGCCCAGCGCACCGGCCTGCAGTCCGCCGTCCGCCTGCAGCGCCTTCGCCGCGTACGCCCCGACTCCGGCGCCGAACACCAGCGCGGCGACGATCCCGCGCAGCGGATTGCGGCCGAGCAGCGCGCAGCACAGCACGCCGAGCGCGGCGGCCGAGGCGCACGCGCCGGTCAGCGCGGAGTCGGTGCGGTCCGCGACCACGAATCCGGCGGGCAGCACGGCGAACACGGCGCCCGCGACCGAGATGCCGAGCCCGGCGACGCGTTCGCCGTCGCCGAACGTCCGGTTCCGACGCGCCGTCTGATCGGCCGCCAGCAGCAGGAATCCGATGCCGAGGGCCACCGGGATGCCGAGCGACGCGCTGTCCGTGGACAGCCGGAACGCCGTCGCCGTCGCGGCCCAGCCGATCAGGGTGGTGAGGACGGCGGCGCGGCGGTCCAGGCGGCCGCCGTCCCGCGCGCCCATGGCCTGCTGCCAGCCGACCGCGATCCCCAGCTGGATCAGGGCGACCACGACCAGCACCGCGCCGCTGGTGGCGATCGCGGCGACGGCGGTCACCGCGGCGATCCCGGCCGCGCCGAAGGATCCGCGGTCGACGTTGGCGGGCGACGCGGCGGCCTGCCGGGACGGCGCGGCCGGCGCGGGTTCCGGCTCGGCGGTCTCGGGCTCGTACGCGGGTTCCGGCTCGGGCTCCGGCTGCTCGACGCGCTGATGCGGAAACCCGGCGGGCTCCTCCGCGTAATCCGCGTACTGCCCGTAGTCCGGGTACTGCTCGTACTCCGGCGGGTAGTCCGGCACCGGCAGCGTGCGCGGCAGATCCGCCTGGTACGGCTGGAAATCCGTCCCGGACAGCTCGTTCACCTGGGTGAACGGATACTGCGCGCCGTGCCGCGCGTCGTTCCAGGCCTGCTGCTCCCAGCCGAGCCCGGACTGCGCCCACTGCTGGTCCTGGTACGGCGCCTCGTACGGCTCCTGATACTGCTGCGGCTGCTCGTACTGCTGCTGCGGCTGTTCATAGGGCTGCTGCAGCTGTTCATAGGGCTGCTGCTCGTAAGGCTGCTGCGGCTGCTCGTACGGCTGCTGATACTGCTGCTGGTCGTACTGCTCGTACTGCTGGTACGGCTGCTGCTCGTACTCGTCGTACGGCTCGTAGGACTCGTAGCTCATCCGCTCAGCCCCCCGCGAACGGTGGCAGGATCTCCACGACCGCGCCGTCCGGCAACTCGACCGACGCCGGGTCGGCCCGGCCCACCTGCACCCCGTCCAGCAGCACGGACGAGCGGCCGAGCACGCGGCGCAGCTCGGCCCCGGCCCCGTCCTCGCCGCCGCGCCGGAGCACCGCCTCGTCCAGGGCCCCGGCGAGCGTGCTCGCGCGCACGGTCTCCTCGGCCGCCCCGGCCGCCTCCCGCGCGGCGGCCCAGAAACGCAGTGTCGCTGTCACGGCCAGCACCCGACCCATCGCTAGTTTTGAGGCACACGTTCTGGAGCAAGTATCCGCCACCGGGTCCGGGCCGTGGACACGGTCCAGATCAGATCGTGTGTTCTTCGTTACAGACACCTGGTGGTCACGTCGGCTATCCTCGCTGTTAAAGGATCCGGGCGACGAAGCCGCCGGATCCTTTGCTGCTTTTTACGCGCGGGTTACAGAACCCGCACGACCGCCCGGCGGAAGGAGCCCCTCCGGTGGCCACGCTTTTACTGCTGACCAACGCGCTCGCGCCCTCCACCGAAGTGCTGCCCTCCCTCGGGTTGCTGCTGCACACCGTCAGGGTCGCGCCCGCCGAGGCGTCCGCCCTGATGGACACGCCTCCCGCTGACGTGCTGCTCGTCGACGGCCGCCGTGAGCTTCCGGCAACGCGCTCGCTGTGCCGGCTGCTGCGCACCACGGGCCTGGACTGCCCGATGCTCCTTGTTACGACGGAGGGCGGTCTGGCCGCCGTCACCGCCGAATGGGGCGTGGACGACGTCCTGCTGGACACCGCCGGGCCGGCCGAGCTCGAGGCGCGCATCCGGCTCTCGCTGGGCCGGCTGGCCGCCGCGTCCGGCAACGAGGACCTGCCGCTGGAGATCCGCAACGGCGACCTGGTGATCGACGAGGCGACCTACACCGCGCGGCTGCGCAACCGGGTGCTCGACCTGACCTTCAAGGAGTTCGAGCTGCTGAAGTACCTGGCCCAGCACCCCGGCCGGGTCTTCACCCGGGCGCAGCTGCTGCAGGAGGTCTGGGGCTACGACTACTTCGGCGGCACCCGGACCGTGGACGTGCACGTGCGGCGGCTGCGCGCGAAGCTCGGCACCGAGAACGAGCAGCTGATCGGCACCGTGCGCAACGTCGGCTACCGCTTCGTCAACCCGGACAAGCGCACCGAGCGGGAGAACGTCACGGTCTGAGGCCGTGCCGCGCCCCCGCTCGCTCGTGCGGGGGCGCCTCAGTCCTCGAAGGCGGTGTCGCGCGCGGTCTTCTCCCAGGCCGCGATGTCCGCGCGGACCGCGTCGAGGTGGCCGACGACGGCGTCCACCGAGTCGGCGCCGAGCGGCAGCCGCAGCGGGGTGCGCTCCGCGGCGAGCGCGGCCAGCACCGCGGCCGCGGCCTTCGCCGGATCACCCGGTTGGCTCCCGTCCCCGGCCGCGACCATCCGCCGGGTGTTGCCGACCGTGGCCTCGTAGTCCGCGAGCTCCGGGCTGAAACTTCCGTTGCCCATCAGCGTGGTGCGGAAGGCGCCCGGTTCCACCACCAGCACCTTGATGCCGAGCGGCGCGACCTCGTCGGCCAGCGCCTCGGACAGTCCCTCGAGTGCGAACTTCGTGGCGCTGTACGCGGAGAAGCCCGCGAACGACATCTGCCCGCCCATGCTGCTCATCTGCACGATCGCGCCGGAGCGGCGGGCCCGCATGTGCGGCAGGACCGCCCGGACCAGCTCGGCCGGGCCGAAGAAGTGCAGGTCGAACAGTTCGCGCAGCTCCGCGTCGGTGGTCTCCTCGGCGGCGCCCACATGCGTGCGCCCGGCGTTGTTGACCAGCACGTCGATCCGCCCGTGCCGCGCGGCCACGTCGTCCACCAGCGCCCGCGCGGCGGCCTGGTCGGTCACGTCCAGCCGCGCCGCCTCGACCTGCTCCGGATGCGCCGCGACCAGGTCGTCGAGCGTCTCCGGACGGCGCGCCGCGGCCACCACGAAGTCCCCCGCGGCCACCGCGGCCTCGGTGAACGCCCGTCCGAAACCGCTGTTGGCGCCGGTGATCAGCCAAACCCTGGACATCTCGTTCCCTCCGTCGGTCTTCTCCCGTCCGAATCAGTCTGCTGCGTCCCGCACCGTCCCGTCCAAGACTTTCGACCATCCTTGATCCGCTCTGTACTCGTCCGCACATCTAATCTGGAATCATGCGTGAGCAGACCCTGGGACAGCTGACCGGACCCGATCGCGAACGGGTCACCGCCCTGGTAGCGGCGGCGGCCTCGGCGGACGGCCATGTGCCGCTGTCCGAGGAGGCCCGCCTGGCCGTCGCGCACGGCAGGCCGGGCACCGTGCACCTGATCGAGCACGGAGCGGCCGGCGCCGTGCTCGGCTACGCCTACATCGGCAACCCCGACCCGGCCGAACCCGACGGCGGCCGCAGCTGCGAGCTGGTGATCGCCCCCGAGGCGCGCGGCGCCGGGCTCGGCACCCTGCTGGCCCGGGACGCGCTCAAGGCCGGGGCGACCCGCTTCTGGGCGCACGGCGCGCACCCCGGCGCCCGCCGGGTGGCCGCCAAGCTCGGCCTGGTCGAGTCGCGCGAACTGCGGCTGATGGAGGTGGCCGGCTGGGCGCCCACCGCGCTCTCGCCGAAGCCGCCTGCCGGGATCTCGATCCGCGGCTTCCGGCCCGGCGAGGACGAGGACGGCTGGGTCGCGCTGAACGCCGAGGCCTTCGCCAGCCACCCGGAGCAGGGCCAGTGGACCCGGGCGGACCTGACCGAGCGGATGGCCGAGCCGTGGTTCGACGCGGCCGGGTTCTTCGTGGCCGAACGCGGCTCCGGCACCGAGCGCGAGCTGGTCGGATTCCACTGGACCAAGACCCACCCGGCCGGCGCGTACGCGGAGGAGGAGGTCGGCGAGGTCTACGTGCTGGGCGTCTCGCCGCGCGCGCAGGGCACCGGTCTCGGCCGGGTGCTGCTGCACCAGGGACTCGACTATCTGACCAAGCGCGGCTTCCGCACCGTGATCCTCTACGTGGACGGCGACAACACCGGGGCCGTGCGGCTCTACGAGCAGGCCGGATTCCACACCCGCTCGGTGGACCTGGAGTACCGGGTTCGCCGGTAGGTGGAGGGCGGATAGCGGGGGTATGACGGCTTGATATCGGGAATCGGAAGGGATACACCGAAAATCTGAGCGGAGGACACCCTCCGTTCATCGCGCTATGCGAGAGTTGGATCATGGAACAGCCTGGGGACCCGACCGCCGCGAGTGCGTCGCGCTTCCTGGACCGGGAGGCCTCCTGGCTCCAGTTCAACAGCCGCGTGCTCGACCTGGCCGAGGACAAGGACGTGCCGCTGCTCGAGCGGGCCAAGTTCAGCGCGATCTTCGCCAACAACCTGGACGAGTTCTTCATGGTCCGGGTCGCCGGGCTCAAGCGGCGGATCGCCACCGGCGCCGCGGGGGCCACCGCCTCGGGGCTCAGCCACCGCGAGGTGCTGCAGCGGATCTGGGCCACCACCCGGGACCTGATGAACCGGCACGCGCGCTACTTCCAGGACCAGCTGCGTCCGGAGCTCGCGGCGCAGGGGATAGAGATCGTGCTCTGGAAGGATCTGAGCAAGCCCGAGCAGGAGGAGCTGTACGTCCTCTTCCGCGAGCGGATCTTCCCGGTGCTCACGCCGCTGGCCGTGGACCCGGCGCACCCCTTCCCGTACATCTCCGGGCTCTCGCTGAACCTCGCCGTGCAGGTGCGCAACCCGGTCACCCAGCACGAGCACTTCGCGCGCGTGAAGGTGCCGCCGCTGCTGGCGCGCTTCATCGAGGTCAGCGAGCAGCGCTACGTGCCGCTGGAGCAGGTCATCGCGGCGCACCTGCCGTACCTGTTCAACGGCATGGAGGTGCTCGGCTGCCACACGTTCCGGGTCACCCGCAACGAGGACGTCGAGGTCGAGGGCGACGAGGACGACACGCTGAGCCTGCTGGAGACCCTCGAGCGCGAGCTGCAGCGCCGCCGCTTCGGCCCGCCGGTGCGCCTGGAGGTCGAGGACACCATCGACCCGGGCGTGCTGGAACTGCTGGTGCGCGAGCTGGGGATCGGCGAGCCCGAGGTGATGCGGCTGCCCGCGCCGCTCGACCTGACCGGCCTGTTCGCGGTCGCCGGCGAGGACCGGCCGGAGCTCAAGTACCCGCCGTTCGCCACCGCGATGCACCCGGACCTGGTCGAGTTCGAGTCGTCCAACGGCGTGGACGTGTTCGCGGCCATGCGCCAGCACGACATCCTGCTGCACCACCCGTACGACTCGTTCACCACCTCGGTGCAGGCCTTCCTGGAGCAGGCCGCCGCCGACCCGGACGTGCGCGCGATCAAGCAGACGCTCTACCGCACCAGCGGCGACTCCCCGATCGTGGACGCACTGGTGGACGCGGCCGAGGCGGGCAAGGAGGTGCTCGTCCTGGTCGAGATCAAGGCCCGGTTCGACGAGCACGCGAACATCGTCTGGGCGCGCACGCTGGAGCAGGCGGGCTGCCACGTCGTCTACGGCCTGATGGGGCTCAAGACGCACTGCAAGCTGTCCCTGGTGGTGCGTCAGGAGGGCGGCAAGCTGCGCCGGTACGCGCACATCGGCACCGGCAACTACAACCCGAAGACCGCGCGGCAGTACGAGGACATCGGCCTGCTCACCTGCGACCCGCAGGTCGGCGAGGACCTCACCCACCTGTTCAACCGGCTCTCCGGCTACTCGCGCACCACCAGCTACCGACGCCTGCTGACCGCGCCCAACGGTCTGCGCGACTCGATCATCGAGAAGATCGAGGCCGAGAAGGCGAAGATGGCCAGCGGACGGCGCGCGCTGGCCCGCACCGCGCGGATCCGGATGAAGATGAACTCGCTGGTGGACGAGGCCGTCATCGACGCGCTCTACTCCGCCTCGCAGGCCGGCGTGCCGGTGGACCTCGTGGTGCGCGGCATGTGCGCGCTGCGGCCCGGGGTGCCCGGCCTGTCCGAGAACATCAGGGTGCGCAGCGTGCTCGGCCGCTTCCTGGAGCACTCCCGGATCTTCGTGTTCGGCGAGGACCTGCCGAGCCGCGGCGCGGTGCGCACCGCGGCCGAACCCGCGCAGGTGTGGATCGGCTCCGCGGACATGATGCACCGCAACCTCGACCGCCGGGTCGAGGCGCTGGTGCGGATATCGGAGGCCGCGCACCGCAGTACCCTGATCGGGCTGATCGACACCGTCTTCGCGCCGGACGCCTCCTGCTGGGAGCTCGGGCCGGAGGGTGACTGGACGCGCCGAGGCGCCCCGGAGGGCGTGCCCACCCGGGATGTGCAGACCGCGCTGATCGCCGCGCGCAACCAGCGTTCGGCGGCGCGGCGGGCCCGGATGGGCTGAGTTCTCCCGTCCCGAGCGGGACGTGGGCCGACCGGCGCCGCCACCAGGGCGTCGTAGCGATGTGGATGTGTCAGATGTACGCGACCAGGATCAATGGGGCGGAAGCAGGTGAGGCGGGCATGGACCCGACGGCGGGTGACGTGCTGCGCATGTATCTGGCGGAGCAGAGCAACGCCTTCCTGGCGCAGCTGCCCCGACTGCGCCAGGACAAGCCGGAGGCCGCGCACAAGCTGCGGGTGGCCTGCCGGCGCACCCGCTCGGTGCTGCGCACGTTCCGGCCGCTGCTGGACGCCGAGTGGGCGGACGGCCTGAGCGAGCAGATCTCCGCGCTCACCGACGTGATCGCGCCGGAGCGGGACATCGAGGTGGTCCGGGAACGGCTGCTGACCGCGCTGGAGCGCTACGGCACCGAGGACGCCGGCGTGCTGCGGGCGCACACGCTGGTGGACCGGATGCTCAGCAAGGACTACGCCGCGGCCCACGACGCGACGCTCTCCGCGCTGGCCGGCCCCAACTTCCACGCGCTCGCCGACCGGATCGCGCTGGCCCCGCAGACGGTCGCGTCGGGCGACGGCCCGCTCGGCGAGAAGGCGGAGACGGTGCTGCCGCCCTTGGTGCGCGCCGAGTTCGCGCAGGTGGTCAAGCGGGCCGCGGCGGTGGACCAGCACGGTGCGGACGAGCCCTGGCACCGGCTGCGGATCAGCGCCAAGCGGGCCAGGTACGCCGCCGAGGTGTGCGTGCCGGTGATCGGGATCCCGGCCGAGGCCTTCGCCTCCCAGCTGAGCCGGATCACCGAGGAGCTCGGCCAGCAGCAGGACGCGGCCGTCGCGGGCGAGATCGTGCTGCGCGCGGCGCAGTCCCCGCGCATCGCGACCAGCACAGGGTTCGTACTCGGCCGGCTGCTCGGCGAGTCCCGGGCCGAGATCGCCCGCTCCCGCCGGGCCTTCCCGGAACTGTGGACCGCCGCCACGGCCCCGTCGTACCGCGCCTGGTTCGCCGAGGAAGTACGCTGATCTTGCCATGCCGACCTACCTGGAACCCGATGACGTGAGCCGGATCAAGGCCTCCGGCGCCGTGCTGTGGCGGCTCGGCCCCGGCGGCGCCAAGGACCTCGAACTCGCCCTGATCCACCGGCCGCGCTACGACGACTGGTCCTTCGCCAAGGGCAAGGCCGAGCCGGGCGAGCACGCGGTGCTGACGGCCGTGCGCGAGGTCGAGGAGGAGACGGCGCACCGCGTCGTGCTCGGCCGCCGGCTGCCCGGCACGGACTACGAGGTGCTCGGTCGGCCGAAGCGGGTCAAGTACTGGGCCGCGCGCGTCGTCGAGGAGGGCCGGTTCGCCGCGAACGACGAGGTGGACGAGCTCGAGTGGCTGCCCGCCGAGCAGGCGCGGGAGCGGCTGACCAGCGCGCTGGACGTCGAGGTGCTGGACGCGTTCCTGGCCGGTCCGGCCGACACGTTCCCGATCGTGTTGCAGCGGCACGGAAAGGCCGAGCGTCGCAGCAGCCTGTATGCCGACGACCTGGCCCGGCCGCTCGCCCCGGCGGGACGGCAGCAGGCGATCGCGCTGGCCGAACTGCTCGCGGTCTACGGCGCCGAGGAACTGATCAGCTCCCCCGCCGTCCGCTGCGTCGGCACGGTCCAGCCGTACGCGGATCTGCACGGCGTGGAGATGCACCTGGAGTCGGCGCTGACCGAGATCTCCTACGTGCACGCGCCGCGCGCCGTCGTCTCCTGGCTCGCGGACCTGGCCGCCCGCCGCGTGGGCGCCATCGCCTGCACGCACGGCCCGCTGCTCGACGAGCTGATCGCCGCCGTCCTCTACGGCCCCGGATTCGCCGATCCCGAGCAGGAGCCGACCCTCAACGGCCAGCCGTGGAGCGCCGAACTCGCCGACCGCTGGGCCAACGACCCGCTGCCCACCGGCGCCGCCTGGGTGCTGCACTTCGCCGCCGACGACGGCGACAGCCGGTCCCCGCGCCTGGTGGCGGTGGACCGGCTGAAGTCGTAGCGCGGCTGCTGCTCAGCCGGCCTTCGGCTCCCGCTCGTAGAGGCGCCGCGACCAGACGTACGAGACGGTCGCGACCCCGACGCACCAGGCGATCGTGATCACCAGGTTGTCCCCGATCCGGGTGCCGGTCAGCAGTCCGCGCAGCGTCTCGTTGACCGGCGTGAACGGCTGGTACTCGGCGAACCAGCGCAGCCCGGCGGGCAGCGAACCGGTCGGCACGAAGCCGCTGCCGAGGAACGGCAACAGGATCAGGAACATCGGCGAGTTGCTCGCGGTCTCCACGCTCTTCGCGGACAGCCCGAGGCCGACGCACAGCCAGGTGACGGCGAAGGTCAGCAGCAGCACCACCCCGAAGGCGGCGAACCACTCGGCCACGTTGGCGTGCGGGCGGAATCCGACCGCCAGCGCGGCCCCGGTGACCACCGCGACGCCGATCATGGTCTGCACGGTCGCGGCCACCACGTGACCGGTCAGCACGGACGAGCGGGCGACGGCCATGGTGCGGAAGCGGGCGATGATGCCCTCGGTCATGTCCTGCGCGACGGCGATCGCGGTGCCCTGGGCGGCCGCCGCCACGGACATCAGGATGATCGCCGGGGCCACGTAGTTCGCGTACGCGGCCCGGCCGCCGTGCAGCCCGAGCGGCATCCCGCTGCCGAGCCCCGAGCCGAGCGTCCCGCCGAAGACGTAGACGAACAGCAGCAGGAAGACCAGCGGCATCAGCGTGATCATCAGGGTCAGCGAGGGGTAGCGCTGCATGTGCCGCAGGTTGCGGCGCAGCATGACCCAGGCGTGCACGAGCGCGTGCGAACGGGTGTCGGCGGTGCCCGGGGCCTCCGGGAGGTCCGCGTCGACGTCCGCGAGTGTCATGGTGCTCATGGTCAGGCTCCCTTCGTGGCGGTGAGGGCGAAGAAGACGTCGTCCAGGTCGGGGGTGTGCACGGTCAGCGACTCGACGTCCACGTGCGCGTCGTCCAACTGCTGCAGCAGGGTCCGCAGGGTGCTGACCCGGCCGTCCCCGGCGAGCTGCAGGGTGAGCGCGTCGTCGTCGCGCTCGGTGGGGGCCAGCAGTTCGGCCGCGGCGTCGAGCTCTGCGCGGTCGGCGAAGGCCAGTTCGATGTGCCCGCCGGGAATGCGCGCCTTGAGTTCGGCGGGCGTGCCCTCGGCCACGATCCGGCCGCCGTCCAGCACCGCGACGCGATGCGCGAGCTGGTCGGCCTCCTCCAGGTACTGCGTCGTCAGCAGGATGGTCGTCCCCTCCGCGACCAGCCCGCGGATGATGTCCCACATCGTGCGCCGGCTGCGCGGGTCCAGGCCCGTGGTCGGCTCGTCCAGGAAGATCACCTTCGGCCGGCCGACCAGCGTCATCGCCAGGTCGAGCTTGCGCTTCATGCCGCCCGAGTAGGTCGCCGCCGCCTTGTCCGCGGCCTCGGCCAGCTCGAAGCGCTCGAGCAGTTCCTCGGCCCGGGCCCGGCCGACGGCGGCCGGCAGCAGGTGCAGGTCCGCCATCAGCATCAGGTTCTCGCGGCCGGTCAGGTAGCCGTCCACCGCGGAGAACTGGCCGGTGACGCCGATCGCGCGGCGCACCCCCTGTGGATCGACCGCCGGATCTCGCCCGGCGACGCGTATCTCCCCGGCGTCGGGCCGCAGGTAGGTGGTGAGCAGGTGGACGGCGGTGGTCTTGCCCGCCCCGTTCGGGCCCAGCAGGGCGAGGATGGTGCCCTGCTGGACCGTCAGGTCGATGCCGTCGAGCACGGTCTTCCGACCGAAGGACTTGCGCAGGCCGCGGGCCGAGATGGCGGCGAGAACCGGGAGTGTTCCGTTGGTGGGGATCACGGCTCAGATCTCCTCTTCGAGGCGCGGGGCGCGGCGGATGGTGATGTCGCCGAGCTTGGTCTCGGCGCGGACCTCGACCTTGTCCACCGGCTCGTCGGCCGCGGGGGCCTCGGCGGAGTCGAGTTCGTTGTAGACGCGGCCGACGTTGGTGTTCAGCTCCAGCCAGGCGGCGCTGCCCTCGCGCACGCCCACCTCGATGGCGCCGTTCTTGGACGTGGCGGACACCTTGCCGCGCACGACCTCGCCGATCCGCACCTCGCCGTTCGAGCTGGCGGCGGTGATGTCGGACAGCGCGCGGTCCACGGCGACGACACCGTTGGCGGTCTTGATGACCGCGGTGCCGGTGATGACGCCGACCTGCACCTTGCCGTTGCTGTTGGACAGGTCCGCGCTGCCGTCCACCGCGCCCATCCGGATGTCCCCGGAGCTGGCGTGCACGTGCGCCGAACCGCTGACCCCTTCGACGTGGATCGCGCCGACGCCGTTGCGCACGTTCAGCGGACCCGTCTCGGCCAGCCGGACCGCGCCCATGTTGGTCTTGATCAGCACCGTGCCGAGCGCGCCCTCGGACGAGAAGTCGCCCAGTTCGGCGTCGCCGCGCACGTTCGAGTCGGTGGGCAGCTGGACGATCACGTCGATCGACTCCGGCCGCTTGCTGCTGAAGTTCACGAACCGGCTGACCGGCTTGCGCGACACGACGCTCACCGTCCGGCTCGCCTCGTCGTACTCGACGCGGGTGTTCTCGGCCGCCTTCACATCGGCGCCCTTGTTCGGATCGGACGGCCGCACCTCCACGACGGTGTCGGCACGGTCGGAGGCCACGAAGCGCACGTCGGCGACGTACAGCTCGAGGTCGACGGAGATCGGGGACGGAGTGGCGAAAGTCGAGACGGTCATCTCAGTGCTTCCTTTGCTTGAAGTGTCTTCCCGGGTCTTACTGCTGTCGCTGTTCATCGGGCCCATCCGCTGTATCCCTGCCCGACCGCGCGGTCCGGCTTCTGCGTGTTCGACGATGCGGAGCGGGCGCGCCGCCCCTCGTTGGCCAGCCCCGCGGCCGCCGCCCGGACGATCCAGGCGTTGACCGAGAGCCCGCCGCCGGCGGCGGCGTCCTCGATCAGGGCCTTGAGGTTGGCGGGCAGCCGGAGGTTGATCCGGACCATCGCGGCCTCGTCGCCCTCGGCGATCGGCAGCCGCACCTCGACGGGCGCAGCGGAGTCCGGGACGGCGGGCTCGGCGGCCGCGGGCGGCGGCGTCACGACGAATCCCGCCGTCCCGCCCCGCAGCCGCACGTCCACCGACCCCGGCGCCAACTCGGCCGAGATCTCCTCGGCCGCCGAGGACAGCGCCTCCAGCAGCGTCAGCCGCACCGCCGCGTCCAACGGCGCCAACAGCCGATCCGCCAACTCCCGCGCCTCCGCGCCCCCGACCTCCGCCGCCGTGGTCAACTCGCGGCGAAGGTTCTCGACGTACTGGGTGAGTTCCATGGCTCAAGCATGGCACCACTTTGGCACCACCGCAAGTCTCTTTGGCTCAGACCTTGGTGCCACATGGCACCAAGGTGGCGTCCGCTTGATGTGATCATGCCCGCCGCCCGATAATGAACCGCTCATCAAGCTGCTGACTCAATGAGCGCATTCCAGACAATTCGAAATCGTGGGGGGCACGTGCGCGCGCGAATAATCGGCGCCCTCGTCTTGTCCTTGGCCGTCGCGGGCGGCATCGGACCGGTGAGTACGAGTACGGCACAAGCTGCGGTCACGCCGCACACCACACCCGGATCCCAGCCGACGGAGTTCTACTTCGCGAGCGGCGAGGGCGACTACATCGGCGTCGGGCAGACGGTCGACTACACCGACCCGACCGTGAGCATCTCGGCCGACATGCACAGCATCAGCGCCAGTGTCGCCGGCTGGAGTCTGGGCTTGTCCGCACCGTCCGGCCAGCAACTCGCGCCCGGAACGTACACCGGCGCGACGCGTTTCGCGTTCCTGGGCACCGGCACCGGCCCCGGCATCGATCTGGACGGCAACGGTCGCGGCTGCAACCAGGACTATGGCAGCTTCACGATCTACGAGATCAGCGCGACCACTCTCAACGCGACGTTCAGCCAGACCTGCGAGTCGAACACGGCGGCACCGCTGGTCGGCTTCATCCGTTACAACGCCACGACGACGACTCCGATACCCACGCTGCCGTCGAGCGCGCAGCCGATCACGGATCCGCCGAACTCCGGCACCACCACCGCGAACGCCAACGAGTTCTCGTTCCGCAGCAGCGAGGGCGACGCGATGGGCGGGGGTAGGACGGTCGACTACACCGGCGCCGGCAACGTGTCCCTCAGCGGCGCCCTCGGCCACGTACGCGTCGGCGCAGGGGGGTGGATGCTGGATCTCGCGGCGCCGAGCGGACAACAGCTGGTCCCCGGCACATACACCGGCGCGACCGACTATTTCGGCGCCGACAAGGCGACTCCCCAGATCTCCGTCTCGACGATCAGTTCCACGTGCGGCACGGCTTCCGGCACCTTCACGGTCTACGAGATCACCTCAGACCCGACCGGGACGATGACCAGCCTCAACGCGACCTTCAGCGAGAACTGCAACTCCAGCACGACGGCGCCGCTGGTCGGGTTCATCCGCTACAACGCCACCGTGCCGACCCCGGTCCCGTCGCTCGCCGCGTCGTCCGCCGAGCCGATCACCGACCCGCCCAATTCCGGCACCACCTCGTCCAGCGCCGAGGAATTCTCCTTCCGAAGCGGCGCGGGCGACTACATCGGCAACGGCGCGTCGGTCGACTACACCGGCGCGAGCAGCGTGTCTGTGAGCGGCACTCTCGGCCAGGTGTCCTTCAGCGCGGGAGGATACGGCGTCAGCCTCGCGGCACCGGCCGGGCAGCAGCTCACGCCCGGTACGTACACCGGGGCGATCAGCGGACCCGCGAATCCCGGCACGGCCGCCGGGGTCGAGATGAGCGGCCCGGGGGTCGGCTGCAACAACAACTACGGCAGCTTCACGATCTACGAGATCACTTCGGACTCGACCGGAACGCTCACCAGCCTCAACGCGACCTTCAGCCACAGCTGCGAGTCGCCGACAGCCCCGCCGGCGGTCGGTTTCGTGCGCTACAACGCCACGGTCGCCACCCCGATCCCGACGCTGCCGTCGTCCGCCGGGCCGATCACCGACCCGCCGAACTCCGGCACGACCAATGCCGACGCCGACGAGTTCTCGTTCCTGAGCAACGCGAACGACGGCGTGGCCGCAGGCGCGTCGGCGGACTACGTGGGTGCGAGCAACGTGCAGGTCAGCGGGACACTCGGCGTCATCTCGGTGTTCGCGGGCCCGTGGTCCATGTACATCTCCGCGCCGAGGGGCGAGCAGTTGGCTCCCGGCACCTATACCGGTGCGACTCCGTATCCGTTCAACTCCGGCAGTGCCCCCGGCTTCACGCTCTCCGGAAACCATCTCGCCTGCACGGATTCCGCGAGCTTCACGGTCTACGAGATCTCCTCGGACTCGACCGGCAAGCTGAGCAGCCTCAACGCGACGTTCAGCCGGTCCTGCGGGCCGACGACGCCGTCGCTGACGGGATTCATCCGGTTCAACGCCACGCAGCCGACTCCGGTCCCGACGGTTCCGCCCGCGCTCGGCGCCGCGCTCAAGGCGACCACCGGCGCGGCCGCGGCGAACGGCGAGACGACCGTGACCCTCGACGCGTCCGGCAGCACGAACACCGACAGCGGCACGAAGTACTCCTTCAGCTTCGGTGACGGCACCTCGGCGGTCTCGTCGAGCAGCCCGGTCGTGTCGCGCGCCGAGCCGGAGGGCACCTACGAGGTCGACGTCACGGTGACCGACTCGACCGGCCGTAGTTCGACGGCGGCCCCGCAGTGGCTGACGGTCGGCGACGGCTACCACCCGGTGAACCCGACGCGGCTGCTGGACACGCGTTACGGCACCGGCGCGGCCGGGCCCGTCGCGTCCGGACATCTGGTGACCCTCCAGCTGCCGTCCTCGATCACGTCGTCGGGGCACGGGCCGCTGCGTGCGGTGGTGCTGAACGTGACCGTGACCCAGCCGACCGCCGGCGGCTACATCCGGGTCTACCCGGACGGGCTGTCGCAGACCCCGACGACGTCGAGCCTCAACTACGCCAAGGGCGAAACGGTCGCGAACCTGGTCACCGTGCCGGTCGGTGCGGACGGCAAGGTCGTGTTCTCGGTGCAGCAGTCGAGCGGCACGGCGCAGGTGATCGCCGACCTCGAGGGCTACTACACGGCGGGCGACGATCCGACGAACGCCGGATACGCGCCGCTGACGCCGACCCGGATCATGGACACCAGGCACTCCGTCGGCGGGGTCGGCGGCCGGCTGGCCGGATGGGGCCACGTGCGGCTGACGCTGCCGTCCTCCGTCCCGGCCGGAGCCACGGCGGTCGCCCTGAACGTGACGGCGGTGGGCACCTCCGCCTCCGGCAACGTGAAGGTCTACCCGGACGGGCTGAGCGTGCCGAACGCCTCGAACCTCAACTTCGCGGCGGGCGGGACCGTGCCGAACCTGGTGATCGTGCCCGTTCCCACGGATCGGGTGATCGACTTCTACCTCGAGAGCCCGGGCTCGGCGGACCTGCTCGCGGACCTCGAGGGCTACTACTCGACGTCGGCGACGGCGAAGTTCGTGCCCTTCGCGCCGACGCGGCTGCTCGACACCCGCACGGGCGTGCTCGGCGGACCGCTGCCGTCCGGATGGGATGTCAGCGTCTCGATGGCGTACGGCCTGCAGGTTCCGAGTTCGGCGCTCACCGCGGGTCTGTACAACGTCACGGTGACCCAGCCGCAGGCCTCCGGCTTCGTCAGCGTCTTCCCCGACGGCCTGACGACGCCGCCGAACGTCTCGAACGTGAACTTCGGCAAGGGCGAGACCGTCGCCAACGCGACACTGGCCGCGATGACCGACGGAAAGCAGGACTTCTTCAACGGCAGCACCGCTCCGACGCAGCTGGTCGTGGACTTCTTCGGCTACTTCGCGCAGCCGCTGGCGACGACCGCGCCGCCGAGTTCGGCCGACGTCTCCACCACCGGATCGCCGATTCGGGCCCGGCTGCGGACGCAGGTACGGGCGCAACCGCTCCGGTAGCCGGGGAGACCGGGTTGCCCGGGGCCCGGATCGCGGAGACGCGATCCGGGCCCTTCATACTTTCCGACAATCGTTTGATGGCATCGTGACTAGAACAGTGGACGCTCGTTGCAGTGAGTGAGAGCTCGTCAGCTCGCTGTGAGGAGTCACTGTGAACAGCACTACGCGGCAGGACGTTCCGCAGATCCAGATTCGCAACACCCAGCACGCCTACGCACACGCGGTGCACGGGCTCGTCGCGATCGCGAAGGGGCCGGACTACTGCCTGTGCGGGAACCTATGGCCGTGCCGGCCTTCGGAGGAGTCCGCGGGCTAGCTCGGCGGGGCCGCCTGGTCGCCTGCGTGGCGCGGGTGGCTGGGGGTCTGGGCGCGGGGGCCGAAGAGGGCCGCGGCCAGGGCGGTGAGCTCGGGGTCGTCCATGCTGGGCTTCGGGGCGGCCGAGAGGGTCGGCGGGGCCACCGGGCGCAGGCCGGGGACGGGGATGTCCCCGGGGGCGTCGGCGAGCTCCGGTTCGACGAGGGTGGGTTCGGGCTGCGGCGGCCTCGGCGCCGCGGAGGTGACCGGGAGGGCCACCGGGTGCTGGGGCTGCGGCTGCTGCATGGCGGCGACGGCGCGGGTCGGCGGGAGGGCCCGGGCCACGGCGGGGACCAGGGGCTCCAGGGCCGGGGTCACGGGGGCCAGGGCGGCCGGGGCGATGGGCGGGCTGTCGAGGCCCTCGCGCGGGGAACTCTCGGTCATGGCGCGGTCGGTGAAGACGAGCGGCTTCTCGACCTCGGTGACGATGTGCTTGACCACCTGCACGTCGCCGTTCACGTCCCAGACCGCGATGCCGGGCGAAAGGGTCGGGATGATCTCGACGGCCCAGCGCGGCAGGCCCAGAACGCGTCCGGTGGCGCGGGCCTCGTCGGACTTCTGGGCGTAGATGGTGCGGGTGGAGGCCATCTTGAGGATCGCCGCCGCCTCCTTGGCCGCCGCTCCGTCTATCACGTCGGAGAGGTGGTGGACGACGGCCACGAACGACAGTCCCAGGCGTCGGCCGAACTTCAGCAGGCGCTGGAAGAGCTGCGCGACCGAGGGCTCGTTGATGATGTGCCAGGCCTCTTCGACGAGCAGGATGCGCTTGCGGCGGTCGGGCCGGAGCCAGGAGTGTTCGAGCCAGACGCCGACGATGGCCATCAGGATCGGCATGGCGATCGAGTTGCGGTCGATCGTGGAGAGGTCGAAGACGATCAGGGGGGAGTCCAGGTCGATGCCTTGGGAGGTCGGGCCGTCGAACATGCCCTTGAGGTCGCCGTCTACCAGGCGGTCCAGGACCAGGGCCACGTCCAGGCCCCACTCGCGCACGTCTTCGAGGCCGATGTTCATTTCCTCGGCGGCCTCGGGGCGGGGCTCGCGCAGGGCCTCGACGACGTCGTGCAGGATCGGCTGGCGACCGCTGGTCTGCGCGTCGGCGTGGACGGTGGTGTGGGCGGCCTTGAGGGCGTAGCCGGAGCGTTCGTCCAGTGAGCGGCCCAGTGCGACTTCGACGATGGTGCGGAGCAGGGCCAGCTGGCCGGTGCTGGTGATCGCCGGGTCCAGCGGGTTGAGGCGGATGCCCTGGCCGCCGCGGGCGTGCGGGTCCAGGCGGATCGGCTTCACGCCCAGGGCCTCGGCGATCAGGTTCCACTCGCCGACGCCGTCCTCGCCCTGCGCATCGAGCACCACGACCTGCCGGTCCCGGAAGCGCAGCTGGCGCAGCACGTACGTCTTCTCCAGCGCCGACTTGCCGTTGCCGGACTCGCCGAGCACCAGCCAGTGCGGGGCCGGGAGCTGCTGGCCGTAGAGCTGGAAGGGGTCGTAGACGTAGCCCTTGCCGCTGTACACCTCGCGGCCGATGATCACGCCGGAGTCGCCGAGGCCGGGGGCGGCGGTCGGCAGGTAGATCGCCTCGGCCTGGTTGCTGGACGTGCGCACCGGGATCCGGGTCGTCTCCCGCCGGCCGAACAGGGCCGTCGCGAAACCCTCGGTGATCAGGTCGCCGATGCTGCCTCGAGTGGCCACGATGGACTCCTTAGCGTCGGACGCCGGTCGCGAACGGCAGGGTGTTGACGAACGCGCGGTGGTGCTCGCGGTCGCACCAGTCCAGCTTCAGGAAGCTCTTGCCCGCCGAGGCGCGGATGGTCCGCTTGTCCCGGGCCAGGGCCTCCGGCGAGCGGGAGGAGACCGTGATGTACCCGGCCAGGTTGACCCCCGCCGCGCCCGCGGCCAGGTCCTCGCCGCGCAGGTCCACCCGGCTGGAGTGGGCCCGTTCGCGCGGGTCGTCCACCCGGCCGAGCTTGGCCTGCCGGGACGCCTCGGCGTCCACGTTGACCCGCTCGGTCAGCATCCGCTCGATCGCCACCTCGGTCGGCTCCAGGTCCATGGAGACGGCGACGGTGCGGATCACGTCGGGGGTGTGCACCAGCAGCGGCGCCAGGAAGTTCACCGCGACCGGCGTCAGCGGCCACTCGCGGATCCAGGCGGTCGCGTGGCACCACGGGTCGGCCGTCAGCGATTCGCGGGTCTTGGCGCGCAGGAACAGCGGCCAGGCGGCGTCGAACTCGGCGGGCCACGCGTCGCGCTCGCCCATCCCGTCGGTGTGGTCGATCGGGTGTTCGGGGTCGTACATCGAGTGGATCAGCGAGGACAGCGCGGGGACGTCCAGCGGCCTGCGCACCTTTATGTCGGCGTCGGCGAGCCGGGCGCAGATGTCGGTCAGCTCGCGCACCATGATCACGCAGATGCCGTGGTCCATGTCGGCGCCGCCGGACATCACCCGCGCCTCGGTGGCCAGCTCGCGGGTGTAGGCCATGCACGCGGTCAGGTACGTGCGGTGCTGCTCGCTCGAGGTGGAGACCATCGACAGCAGTTGCGCGTACGAGTCGCGGATCCAGCCCGGGGCGTTCGGGTCGCCGCGCCGGGCCACGTCCTTGGCGTGCGCGTCCGGGTCGGCGGGCAGCGTGCGCGCGAGCATCTGAACCCGGGTCACGAAGCCGTCGCCGTTGGCCACGTGCCGCAGCAGCGTGCCGTAGCGGTCGACCAGCGCCTCCTGGTCCTCGGCGTCCCGGGAGCCCACGCCGGGGCCCTCGATCTCGATCGTGCACGTGATGGTGCCGCGGTCCAGGTGCATCAGCACGGCGAGCTCGTCCGGGCCGAAGCGCGCGGTGATCCAGCGCACCTGGCCCACGCCGGGGGGTGTCGGCACGGCGAGTTCCGCGCCGCCGAGCGTGGTGCCCGCGGTGTCGGCGTTGGAGGCGTAGAACGCGGCGCGGCTGCGCACCATCCGCCGGTAGGTGCGCTCGATCTCGAACCACTTGTAGTACGTGCGCTTGCGGTACGGCGCGAACACGATCAGGCCGCCGAGCGCCGGGCAGCCGACGATGGTGAGGATCTTCAGCGGCAGCGTGGGCACGGCGAAGCCGCAGACCATCGCGAGCAGGCAGCCGGCCGCGAGGATGGCGAGCTCGCCGGTCTCCCGGTTGCGCCCGACGATCCCGTTCGGCTTGGCCTTGCCGATCAGGAAGGAGCGCCGCCGCTCGTAGCCTTCGGTGGTGCTCACGGCCGATCCCCTTCACCCGACAGGACGGAGCGCCGCCGCTCGTAGCGCTGCGCTTCCGTGGTGCTCACGCGCCGGTCCCTTCAGTGCCCGCACCCGCGGTCGGAGTCGGCGCGCCGCGTCCCGCGTTGGCGGAGGGCATCGTCGGACCCTGCGGAGGCAGCCCGCCGGGACCGCCCGGACCCGCGCCGGGGATGCCGCCGGGGCCGATGGTGCCGACCTGCGGATCGGGGCGTTGCAGGGCGAGGCGGGCGGAGGCCTTCAGGCCCTGCGCCGCCATGCCGGCCCCAGCGCCGAGGGCGGCCATGGCGGGCGCCGCGACCGGGTTGCCGGCGCGCTCGCCGTGCGCCGCGATGCCCTGCTGCATCCGGGTCGCCGGGCCGTCCATCGCGCCCTGCTGCACCTGGGCCGGGGCGTCGCCGCCGCGGGACTGGGCGATGCGCAGCATGTCGTCGCCGAAGTTGGGCACGAAGCGGTAGATCAGCCCGGAGGCGAAGATCGACAGGACCATGATGGCGAGGCCCGAGAGCACCGACGCGAACGAGGAACTGGGCGTGCTGCCCGAGGAGATCGCCGTCGCCAGTCCGAGCACGATGACGATGACCGGTTTCACCATGTCCACGGCGATCATCAGCCCGGCCCAGCGGCGCACGTGCGGCCACAGGTCCTTGTCCACCAGCCCCGCGTAGACCGCGCCGGCCAGCGCGGCGCCCACGTAGAGCATCGCGGCCCGGATGAGCAGCTCCAGCCAGAGCACCGCCGCCGCGATCATCGCGACCAGCGAGATGAAGATGAGCAGGATCGGGCCGCCGCCGATGGTCGAGTTCGAACCGTTCGTCGGGCTGAGGGTGTTCGCGAAGGAGCTGAGGAAGTTGTTGGTGCCCGAGTTCGTCGTCGAGCCGATCGCGTCGGTCACCGAGTCCGTCAGGGTCACCATGCCGTAGAGGATGACGGGGGTGAACGCGGAGGCGCCGACCGCGAGCCACAGGAAGCCGGTCGCCTCGGTCACCGCGGTCACGATCGCGTCGCCGCGCACGGCCCGCTTGATGACGGCGAGCATCCACAACAGCACAGTGAGAATCGTCGATGCGGCGAAGACGATCGCGTACTGCTTCAGGAAGCCTGAGTTGGTGAAGTCCACGCCGCTGTTCCCGCCGACCGCGCCGGAGACCTGGTTGATGACCCAGGCCGCGGCCTGCGCGCAGGACTTCGCGATGGAGCCGAGCGGGTCGGTGAGCATCGAGCTCGCCGAGGTGCTGCCGGACGTGGTGCCGTTGACGAGTTTGCCGGTGTTCTCACACGCCTGCTTCACGCTGCCGAAGAGCGCGGCGCAGGGATCCGCGTCGGCGAAGAACCCACTAACGGCCATAGCGCAGACCCCCGAACTTCGAGACGGCTGCTTGCAGCGTCGACCCGGCGGCGGGTGTCTGCAAGCCTCCGAGGGGGGCCGGTCCGTCAGAGGACTGGAAGGAGAACCACTTCCAGTCGCCGTGGGTCCAGTTGAGGGTCACGGTGACGGTCGACCAGTCCTCGTAGACGGCGTGCTGCGAGTTGGCGCCGGCGAGTCCCTGGAGCGTGACGGTCCACACCGAGACGACGGCGGTGTTGCCGGAGTCGCTCACCAGCGAGACCCCGATCGGCGCGGCGCGCTCGACGTACGTCTGCCCGGCCGGGGGCTGGCCGGAGCTGGTGAGGCCCTCGTTGCCGTCGATCTGCGCGTAGGCCGCGTCGAACTGGCCCTGCAGCGAGGACGCTATGGCCGGGTCGGCGATCGCGTTGACCAGCCGGGCGCGGGCCGAGGAGCGGACCATGGCGGCGGAGTTGAAGGCGACCACGTAGTTCGCGGCGGCGGCCTGCGCGCCGGAGGAGGTGTGCGGGTAGCCGACCGGGACGCCGTCCGCGCTGTCGGAGGCCTGGCCCGCGTCGTACGCGGTGGTCAGCGGGGCGGAGGCGGTGGCGCTGGGGTCCGGCGTCGGGGTGGCCGAGGCGGTGGCGGCCGCGGCGTTCGGGGAGCCGCCCTTGCCGCCCTGGTTGACCAGCGCGATGATCGCGAACAGGGCGACGACGACCCCGCCGACGATCAGCGGGCCGCGCAGTCGGGAGCGCCGCGGCGCGGTGTCCGAGTACGGGTCGGCGGGCAGCCTGATCCGGGTGCGCGCGCCACCGGAGGCGCCGGCGGCCGGCGGCCGGCGGGTCGGCCCAGCTTCCACGGTGGATCCCCGATCGGTGCGGCGCGGCCGGCTCACTTCAGGCCGCCGCACGGTGGTGATGCTTGCGTGTGCGCGAGTACCGGACCCGGCCCTCATACGATATGAAAGCGGACGATATCGCCGACGGCGGTCTACCCGCCGCGCACCCCGGCGAATCAGCACTCACAATGATCAGATCGCCATACCGTAGACAATGGTGAACAGCGTACTGAGGCTGCCGATGATGAACACGCCGGTGAGCCCGGCGATGATCAGTCCCTTGCCCTGCTCCGCGCTGAACGAGTCGCGCAGCGCGGTGGCGCCGATCCGCTGCTTCGCCGCGCCCCAGATGGCGATGCCGAGGCACACCAGGATCGCGGCGGCCATGATGACCTCGATGAGCACCTTCGCCTGCTGCCCCACCGAGCCGAACGGGCCCCAGTTGGGGGCGATCCCGTTGATGATGTTGCCGATGTTTCCGTTGCCTGCGGCAAGGACCGTGGCCAAGGCCATCTGGCGGCCCCCAATCTGTGTCGCGCTGCTTGAAGCATCCTGGAAGCGTCACGGCTGCTGACGCGGCGTCATCCTGCCCTTATCATAGGGTGCACGGCCACCTCGGCGCTGTGCCCGCGCCGACTAGTTTTCCCGTCGGAGTCCGAGCCCAACCATCGGCACGCAGGGAGGGGAACTCCATGTTGCGCCCGGCGCCGCCGCCGATGCTACGGCTGTCCAACAAGTGGATCTGGGTCGGCGTCGTCGCGCTGCTGACCCCGTTCGTCATCGTGGCCGGCGTCACGGTCGTGGCACTGGGAATCTCGGATTCCGAGACGGTCCAGGTGCAGGAGTCGCTGCAGCCGAACACCGTGCCGAGCGCGTACGTGGCGCTCATCGAGAAGGCCGCGACGACCTGCCCGGTGCTGAGCGCGCCGCTGTTGGCCGCGCAGTTCTACCAGGAGTCCGGCTTCAACCCGAACGCGGTCTCGGACACCGGCGCCGAGGGCATCACCCAGTTCGAGCCGTACACCTGGACGACCTGGGCCTCGCCGAACGACGGCGACGGCAAGGAGAATCCGTTCAACCCGGCGGACGAGATCCCGGCCGCGGCCCGCTTCGACTGCGCGCTGGCGAGTCAGCTCTCGAAGGTCCCGGGCGACCAGGTGGGCAACATGCTCGCCGGCTACAACGCGGGCGCGGGCGCGGTGCTCGCGGCGAACGGCATCCCGCACATCTCGCAGACCGAGGACTACGTCAAGAACATCAAGGCGCTGGAGAAGTCCTTCGCGAAGCCGACCACGACGACGATCGCCGCGAGCAGCGTCGCCGTGCAGGCCATCAAGTTCGCCTACAACCGGCTCGGCACGCCGTACCTGTACGGCGGCACCGGAACCGCCGCGGAGAACGGCGAGTTCGACTGCTCCGGCCTGACCCAGGCGGCGTACGCGAGCGCCGGGGTGACGCTGCCGCGGGTGGCCGCCGAGCAGTGGTACGCGGGCGTGCACATCCCGCGCGACCAGCTGCAGCCGGGCGACCTGGTGTTCTTCGCCACGAACGTCAACGACCCGGCCACGATCGAGCACGTGGGCATCTACGTGGGCGGCGGCGCGATGATCGACTCCCCGCACACCGGGGCGTTCATCCGCTTCGACGCGATCGACGGGTTCAACCCGCAGTACATCGGCGCCGTCCGCCCCTACTCGACGGTCCCCTCCTGGCCGGTGGCGACGGGGCTGGCCACCCCGTCGGCGACGGCTTCAGGAAACTGACACTCCGCTCAGGCCGTCGGCGACGGTGGTCCGCGCGCGCCAGCCGGTGGCGTTGTGGAAGGCGTCCGAGGAGATCCGCTGCGAGCGCAGGAAGGGCTCCGCGCGCTTGGCGACCAGCCGCAGCGCCAGCGGGGAGAGGTAGCGCGCGGGTCCGCCGACCCCGGCGGCCTTCCCCAGCGCCTCGGCCCACTCGGCGCGGGTGAGCGGCGCGCCGGAGACGTTGTAGACGCCGGAGGGCGCGGCGAGCGAGGCCACGACCGCGCCGGCCGCGTCCTGCACGGTGATCGGGGACAGGTAGCCGGCCGGGTCGCCCATCACGACGGGCTTGCCCTTGCGCACCCGGTCGAGCTGCCAGCGGGTCGCGGGCTCGTCGCCGTAGAGCAGGCCGAAGCGCAGCACGACGGCGAAGCGGTAGGCGTCGGCGAAGTCCATCGCGTGCTCGGTGGCGGTGATCGAGGACGCGGTCACGGCGTTCGGGCGCACCGGGTGGTGCTCGGTGATCCAGTCCTCGCCGCCGTCCTCGTACACGAAGGAGACCGCCTCCTGTACCAGCCGCAGCACGCCCTCGGCGGCGGCCGCATCGGCGAGGTTCCTACTCGCCTCGGTGCGGATCCGGTCGTTCTCCCGCCAGTTCTTCGCGCGCAGGGCGGCCGTGCCGGGCGGAATGCTGGTGGCCAGGTTGACCACGACGTCGTGCCCGGCGACCGCGTGCCGCAGCCCGACCGGGTCGAACAGGTCGGCGGCCACCGGGGTCGCCCCGGCGGCGGCGAGGGCATCCCGCTTCGGCTGGCTCCGCGCGACGCCCGTCACCTTGTGTCCGCCGGCGACCAGATTCCGCACGGCCGCGGTGCCCAGCACCCCGGTGGCTCCCGCGACGAATACCCGCATCCTGTCCTCTCCCTCGACCGAACTCAGGGCCCTTCGACGGCCCGCTGAAGTCCACTACCCGCGTAACCCGCGCCCACTCGGCTCGTTGGGGAGTCCGGGCGCGGTCACCGGGGACAGTGTGCCGCACTTCGCGCCCCCCTTGCTCCCGGTTTCACCGGAATTCCCTATATCCATACAAAGTCCTGTGGAGGTGTTCGACGGTGGAGACGGCGAACGGACGGCGCACGCGCAGGCTCGTGCGCGCCGGGCTCGCGGCCACGGCGCTCGGGGGCGCTCTGGCGACGGCCGCGTGCTCGGGCGGCGCGACGGGGGTGACGGTCGCGGCCGACCCGGTGGCGGCGGTGCGCTCGGCCGGGACCGCCTCGCTGAAGATCGGCACCGCGGAGATCGCGACCTCGGTGGCGATGAGCGCGCAGGGCAAGACCGACCAGTTCTCCGGCACCGGCGCCTTCGACTTCAGCAAGCAGCTCGGCTCGATCCGGCTGACCGTGCCGCCGGACGTGAGTGCGCACAGCACGCTCGACGAGGTCGTCACCCCGACCACCCTCTACATGCGGCCGACCGGCACCTCCGGCAAGTGGGTCCAGGTGGACTCGGACCGGCTGGCCGACGGCGACCTGATCAGCGCCGGGTACACCAGCCCGATCCTGGCCTTCGCGATGCTCGCGGGCGCGGGCGCGTCCGGCGGCGCGGTGCACTACGTCGGCCAGGACTCGGTGTACGACGTCCCGGTGGCGCACTACTCGGGCACCCTCGACCTGGTCGCCGCGGCGAAGGCGGCCCCGGCGCCGGAGAACGCCGCGCTCGCCGCCGCCGGCAGCTCGTTCACCAAGCACGCGGTCCCGTTCGACGTCTACCTCGACGCCGACGGCCGGGTGCGCCGCTTCGTGGCGCACTTCGAGTTCCCGGCGCCGGCCCCGGCGAAGGGCACCGTCACGATCGTCTCCAGCACCGATCTGTACGACCTGGGCAAGAAGGTCACCGTGGCCGCCCCGGCCGCCGCCGATGTGCTCGCGGCCAACTGACTACCCGGTCAGTCGTCGAGTGGCGGACCGGGCGGTGCCGGGCAGGTGACCCGGACCAGGCGCGGATGGCCCACTCGGGCCATGGCGGCCGGACTGAGGCGCCCCTAACCTTGATGTACAGGGAGCTGACTGTCACTTCGGTCCGCGAAGCCGCGAGGAGGTGGTCTGGGTGCGTACTGAGACGACGGCTGTGACTTCGTCCAAGTCCGTGGCGTCGGGGGCCACGGCGCAGCGGACGTCGCGCGTCGCCCGCGCGGCGGCGCCGTCGCCGCCCCGGTACCGGGCGGTGCACGACCGGGTGGCCCTGGACGAGATCGAGCTCTACGCGGAGCTGATCATCGCCGCGGAACGCAGCGAGGAGCCGCTCTCGCAGGAGGCGATCGACCGGATCCTGGGGCTGACCGTACGAGCATGAACGCCGGGTGAACTCCCGGTAGTGATTTATCTCTCAACCATTTGGCGCTGACCAGGCACGTCCGTCGGCACGAATGGTTCTCTCGGCGCGCCTATACCCCGGAGCGTCTACCATCCTTGTGGTCATGGAACACTGACGTCCCGGAGCCGGATCCACCGATTCGCCGTTCCGGTCCCCCTCCCACCACAAGCCCGGAGAGCCCCGTGCGCCTGCGTCTGACGCCGAAGGAGACGAGCTTCTACGACCTGTTCGCCAAGGCGGCGGACAACCTCGTAGTCGGAGCCGGCCTGCTGACCGAGCTGCTCGGCGCCGACAAGGCGGGCCGGGCGGAGATCGCGCAGCGGATGCGCGACGCCGAGCACGTCTCGGACGAGATCACCCACGAGATCTACCAGCAGCTCAACTCCTCGTTCATCACCCCCTTCGACCGCGAGGACATCTACACCCTCGCGAGCCTGCTGGACGACGTGATGGACGAGATGGACGCCGCGGCCGACCTGGTCTCGCTCTACCAGATCGACGCGCTGCCGGACGGCGTGGCCGACCAGGTGGACGTGCTGGTGCGCGCGGCCGACCTGACCTCCGAGGCGATGCCGCGGCTGCGCAGCATGAAGGACCTGCGGGACTACTGGATCGAGATCAACCGCCTCGAGAACCAGGCCGACCAGGTCTACCGCAGGCTGCTGGCCCACCTGTTCTCCGGCGAGTTCGACACGCTCAGCGTGCTCAAGCTCAAGGAGGTCGTGGAGACCCTCGAGCAGGCGGCGGACGGGTTCGAGCACGTGGCGAACACGATCGAGACCATCGTGGTCAAGGAGTCCTGAACCGCCGTGCTCACCTTCTGGCTCATCGTCGTCGTTCTGGTGGCCCTGGGCTTCGCGTACACCAACGGCTTCCACGACTCGGCGAACGCGATCGCCACCTCCGTCTCCACCCGGGCGCTGACCCCGCGGGTCGCGCTGCTGATGGCGGGCGTGATGAACCTGCTCGGCGCCTGGCTCGGCCTGCAGCTCGGCGGCGGCGTCGCGAAGGCCGTGACCAGCGGGATCATCGCCGCCCCGCCGGACGGCTCGCGCGGCCTGGTGATCGTCTTCGCGCTGCTGGTCGGCGCGATCACCTGGAACCTGGTGACCTGGTACTACGGCCTGCCCTCGTCCAGCACGCACGCGCTGATCGGCGGCATGGTCGGCGCCGGCCTGGCCTCCGGGCTGCGGGTGAGCTGGAGCGGGGTGTGGGAGAAGGTCGTGCTGCCGATGCTGCTCAGCCCGGTCGTCGGCTTCGTGCTGGCGTACGCGCTGATGGTCGGCATCCTGTGGGCCTGCCGCCGGGCCAGTCCGGGCCGGGTCACCCGCAACTTCCGGATGGCGCAGACGGTCTCGGCCGCGGGCATGGCGCTCGGCCACGGCATCCAGGACGCGCAGAAGTCGATGGGCGTGGTCATGCTCGCGCTGATCGCGGGCGGGCACGCGACCAGCAAGTCGGGCGTGCCGTGGTGGGTGCTGTGGTCCGCGGCGCTGGCGATCTCGGCCGGCACGTGCGCGGGCGGCTGGCGGATCATGCGGACCCTGGGACGCAAGGTCATCGAGCTCGACCCGCCGCGCGGCTTCGCGGCCGAGACGATCGCGTCGCTGGTGCTGTACTTCACCGCGTTCATCTATCCGGCGCCGGTGTCCACCACGCACATCATCACCGGCTCGATCATGGGCGTCGGCGCGACGAAGCGGCGCACGGCGGTCCGCTGGGGCGTGGCGCAGAACATCGTGTTCGCCTGGTTCCTGACCATCCCGGCCGCCGCCTGCTGCGCCGCGATCGTCTACTACCCGGTGCACGCGATCTTCGTCTAGAAACGGAGAACTCCCGCAGGCGGTGCCTGCGGGAGTTCGCGTCCTCGGGTACCGCGCCGATCAGCCGAACCGTCCGGTGATGTAGTCCTCGGTGGCCCGCTGGGTCGGGTTCGCGAAGATCCGCGGGGTGTCGTCGATCTCGATGAGCTTGCCCGGCTTGCCAGTGCCCTCGATGTTGAAGAAGGCGGTGCGGTCCGAGACGCGCGCGGCCTGCTGCATGTTGTGCGTCACGATGACGATCGTGTACTCGTTCTTGAGCTGCGCGATCAGGTCCTCGATGGCGAGGGTGGAGATCGGGTCGAGCGCGGAGCAGGGCTCGTCCATCAGCAGCACGTCCGGGGACACGGCGATCGCGCGGGCGATGCACAGGCGCTGCTGCTGACCGCCGGACAGGCCCATGCCGGGCTTGTTCAGCCGGTCGTTGACCTCGTTCCAGAGGTTCGCGCCGCGCAGCGACTGCTCGACGATGCCGTCCAGGTCGCTCTTGCCGCGCACGCCGTTGAGCCGCAGGCCGGCCGCGACGTTCTCGTAGATCGACATGGTCGGGAACGGGTTCGGCCGCTGGAAGACCATGCCGACGGTGCGGCGCACCGCGACCGGGTCGATGCCCGGGCCGTACAGGTCCACGTCGTCGAGCATGACCTTGCCCTCGACGCGGGTGCCCGGGATGACCTCGTGCATCCGGTTCAGCGTGCGCAGCACGGTGGACTTGCCGCAACCGGACGGCCCGATGAAGGCGGTCACCGTGCGCGGCTCCACGGTCAGGCTGATGTCCTCGATAGCCCGCGTCGAGCCGTAGTAAGCCGACAGTCCGGAGACGTCGATTCGCTTGGCCATGGTTCTCAGGTCTTCTTTCTTCAGCTACGGGGCTACGGCTACCGGGAGGCCGCCGGGGCCTTCCACCAGGCGATCAGACGGGCGATCAGGTTGAGCAGCATGACCAGGATGATCAGGGTGAGCGCGGCGGCCCAGCCCCGGTTCACCGCGAACGCCGAGGGGTTCTGCGACTCGTTGAACGCGAACAGCGGCAGCGATCCCTGCGGGTTCTGGAACACGTTCGGGTTGATCGACTCCGCGGCTCCCGCGAGCAGCAGCGCCGGCGCCGTCTCACCCATGATGCGCGCGATACCGAGCATCATGCCGGTGACGATACCCGGCAAAGCGGTCGGAAGCACTACCTTGACGATCGTCCGCCACTTCGAGACGCCGAGCGCGTACGAGGCCTCGCGCAGCGCCGGGGAGACCAGGCGCAGCATCTCCTCGGTGGAGCGGATGGCGATCGGCATCATCAGGATCAGCAGCGCGAGCGAGACCGCGAAGCCGGAGGCCTTGTTGTTGAGGCCGAGCAGCCAGAAGGAGAGCACGAACAGGCCGGCGACGATCGAGGGCAGGCCCATCATGACGTCGACGAAGAAGGTGACCGCCTGCGCGAGCCGGCCGCGGCCGTACTCGACCAGGTAGATCGCGACGAGCAGCGACAGCGGGATGGTGATCACCGCGGCGATGCCCACCTGCTCGAGCGTGCCCAGGATCGCGTGGTATGCACCGCCGCTGTTCTGGTTCTCCGAGACGTTGCGCATCGAGTGGCTCAGGAAGTAGCCGTTGAAGTCCTTGGCGCCCTTGACGATCACGGTCCACAGGATCGAGACCAGCGGGACGCACGCGACCACGAAGGCGAGCCCCATCACGACGTACGCGATCGAGTTCTTGGCCTTGCGGACGGGGCTGGGGTGCGAGAGGGACATCAGGCACCGGCCTTCTTGGCGGAGCGGCGGATGACGAGGCGGGCCGCGTAGTTGACGAGCAGGGTCAGCAGGAACAGGATCATGCCGGAGGCGATCAGCGCCTGGCGGCCGGTGGTGAAGGCGTCGGCGAAGGCCGTCGCGATGTTCGCGGCGATCGTGTTCCCGCCGGGCTGCAGGATCCGGGTGACCAGGCCGGGCACCGAGGTGAGCACCATGGCGACGGCGATGGTCTCGCCGAGCGCGCGGCCGAAGCCGAGGATGATCGCGCTGGTGACTCCGGAGCGGCCGTAGGGCATCACCGCGAGCCGGATCATCTCCCACTTGGTCGCGCCGAGGGCGTAGGCCGCCTCGATCTGCTCCCGCGGGGTCTGCTTGTAGATCTCCCGGGAGATCGCGGCGATGATCGGCAGGATCATGATCGCGAGCACGATGCCCGCGGTGAAGATCGAGCTGCCGTAGGTCCCGTTGGTCTTGAACATCGGGATCCAGCCGAGCACGTCCTCGATGATCTTGGACACTCCGCTCATGTGCTGGTCGAGGACCAGCAGGCCCCAGAGTCCGTAGACCACCGAGGGCACCGCGGCGAGCAGGTCGACGACGTAGCCGAAGACCGTGCCGAGCGTGCGCGGCACGTACTGCGTGATGAACAGGGCGATCGCGATGGCGATCGGGGCGCCGATGAGCACGCCGAGCGCCGAGGTGATCAGCGTGCCCCAGGCGATCGCGGCGATGCCGAACTCGGCGTCGCCGTTGGCGGTCGTGTTGCCGTCCGGGTCCCAGGTGAAGGAGGTGAGGAAGTCGACCTTGTCCTTGCTGATCGCGTTCACCGACTGATAGATCAGGAATCCGGCGATCGCGGCCATCAGGATGAGGATGAACACGGCGGCGCCGCGGGCGCTGCCGCCGAAGATCCGGTCGCCGAGACCGGCCTTCGCGGTCAGTGCCGAACGCGGAGCGGAGGACTTGGGAGCCTCGTCCTGCGCCTCGGCCACCGCCGGCGGGGTGTCGCTGCTCATGGGAACTTCCTCACCTCCTATCGGAGACTAGGGGCGACTAGGACAGGGAGTTGACGACGGCGGCGTCGGCGGTCTGCACCGCGGAGGGCAGCGGGACGTAGCCGAGGCCGGTCAGCTCGCTCTGCGCGGTGCTCGACACGACGTAGTTCAGGAAGCCCTTGATCAGCGGCAGGGCGGTCGAGTCGTTGCCGGTGCCACAGGCGATCTCGTAGGTCACCAGGGTGTTCGGGTACGCCGAGGCGTTCGAGTACTGGTAGTTGAACGCCAGCTTGGTGTCCTCGCCGGACTGCTCGATCTTGGCCTGCGCGATGAAGTTCGAGGCGTTGTCCTGCGTCAGCTTGATGAAGGCGCCGGCCGCGTTCGAGACGTTCGCGTAGGTCAGGCTGTTCTGCGTGGCGTAGGAGTACTCGGCGTAGCCGATGCCGCCGGAGGTCGACTTGACCTTGGCCGCCACCGCGGAGGAGCCCTTGGCGCCCTGGCCCGCCTTGCCCGGCCACTGCTTGTTGGCCGCCGCGAAGCCGCCCAGCGCGTTCAGGTAGTTCGAGAAGTTGTACGAGGTGCCGGACGTGTCCGAGCGGTAGAACGGCTGGATCTTCGTGCTCGGCAGGGTGACGCCGGGGTTGTCCTTGACGATCGCCGCGTCGTTCCACGTGGTGATGGTGCCGTCGAAGATCGCGGCCAGGTTCTTCGCCGAGAGGTTCAGCGAGGTGGTGACGCCCGGGACGTTGTAGATGACGGCGATCGCGCCGGCCACGGCCGGGATGTCGACGGCCTTGCCCGAGCCGCAGCGGCCGGCGGTGGTGACCTGGCCGGCCTGCGTGGTGCTCAGGGAGTAGTCGGAGCCGGCGAAGTCGGCCTGCTTCTGGATGAACGCGGTGACGCCGGCGCCGGAGCCGTTGGCGTTGTAGTTCACCGTGACGCCGGTGCACTTGGTCTGGTAGTCCTTGGTGAACTGCGAGATCGCGTTCGCCTGGGCCGTCGATCCGGCCGCGTTCAGCGTGCCCGAGGGGCAGGCGGACGCCGAGGAGCCGGAGGAGCTACCCGAGCTGGCCGTCGAGGACGACGAGCTGTTGTTGTCCGAACCACACGCGCTGAGCGCAAGAGCCGCGGCCACAGCCACGCCGGCCACAGCGCCGTATCGCTGAAACTTCACGGGGAAGTCCCTTTCGTCCTGGGACCGGCGGGGCACCGCCGGAGGTCAATGCTGGAAAAATCGCTGACCACCCGAACGTAGGCAGACGTGGTGAATGAGTGGACCTCAGCAGGTGAACTGCGGGTTAACGGCCCCGGGACATTGCTCTAGAGAAGATAAAGAATCGGTCACGGATCCGCTGGCCAGGGGCTTGTCACGAGCTCGCGGGGCAGTTCGGACCGGCTTTGGAAGGTGAACAAACGGCTTGGGCCGTTCAGGGCGCCTTCGGGAGGTCAGCCGAGGCCGATCTCGCACCACACCGACTTGCCCTCGGCCAGCTGGCGGCTGCCCCAGGACGCGGCGAGGGACGCCACGATACCGATGCCGCGGCCGTCCTCGTCGGTCTCCTCGGCCAGGCGGCGGCGCGGCAGGTGGTCGTCGCCGTCGGACACGTCGACGATCAGCCGCCGGTCGGTGCGCCGCAGCCGCAGCCGCACCGGGGGACGGCCGTGGATCGCGGCGTTGGCCACGAGTTCGCTCACGGCCAGCACGCCCATGTCGCACAGGTCCTCGCCGAGGTGCCAGCTGCGCAGCACGCCGGACGCGAAGGCCCGCGCGTGCGCCGCGATCTCGGTGCCGCCGACCAGGTCCACCGCCGCCGAGCGGAACAGCTGCGCGCGCTCGCCCTGCCACTGCGGGACGTGCACGACGAGCAGCGCCACGTCGTCGTCGTGGTCGAGCGGCAGCTGCATCCCGGCCAGCAGCTCGTCGCGCACCTGGTCCACCGGACCGCCGCGGCGCCCGGAGACGCCGCCGATCGTGGCGCCGAGGGTGATCCCGTTGGAGCTCATCTCCAGCGCCGCCTCGTCGGCCGGATCCAGCAGCGGCGCGCGGCTGAACACCTCGCGCAGCCGGGCCAGCTGGCTGTCGAGGTCGAAGCCGCGCCGCTCGATCAGGCCGTCGGTGTAGAACGCCAGGTACGCGGCGGCCGGGACCGGGACCACGGCCTCCTGCCAGGTCCACTCGCCGGTGCCGAGCGGCGGCCCGACCGCGTCGTCGAGCTCGACGACGGTGCCGTCCGGATTGCGCAGCAGCGGGGCCGGGTGCCCGGCCGCGGCGTACGTCAGGGTCTTGTCGTCCGGGTCGTAGACCGCGTACACGCAGGAGGCCAGTGCGCCGAGGTCGCAGAGCCCGGCCCGGGCCGAACCCGCGGTGTAAGCGACCCCCTCGAGCTCCGCCGCGTGCCGGTCGAGGTGCAGGATCAGCTCGCCGGGCGGCAGGTTCGCCGCAGCGTACGCGCGCACGGCGGCCCGCAGCTGCCCCATGATCGCGGCCGCGTGCACCCCGCGCCCCATCACGTCGCCCATCACGAACGCGGTGCGTCCGGCGCCGAGCGGGATCACGTCGTACCAGTCGCCGCCGACCTGGAACTCGTTGGCGGCCGGGCGCTTCGCCGCCGAGAACGCGTCCGGGCCGCCGGGCCGCAGCGTCTCGCCGAGCTGGTCCGGCTCCCCGGCGGCGGGCAGGTAGCAGCCCGCGATGCGCAGCTCGTCCGGCTGGGTCAGCCGCTGCGGCAGCAGGGCGCGCTGCAGGGCGACGGCCGCGTTGCGCTGCCGCCGTTCCGCGCGCTGCAGCCGCCGGGTCTCCGCGGCCTGGTCCGTCGTGTCGATCAGGTGCAGCAGCACGCCCTCGATCGGCTCGTTCTCCGCGACCCGCACCGGCGAGCAGGTGACCCGCAGCACCGCCGGGCGGCCGGACGGGCCGTACTCCGGCACCCGCACCTCGGGCGCGGTGAAGACGGTGCCGCTGGCGTGCACCAGGGCGAGCGCGTCCAGCAGGCCGAGCCGGGCCAGCACCGGAACCGCCTCGGCGAGCGGCACGCCGGTCAGTCCGCGTCCGTGGCCGCGCGGGTGGGCGAGGCCGAAACCGCTGCGGAAGGCCGGGTTCGCGTAGTCGAGCACGTAGTCGCCGCCCTCGACCACCGCGACCGCGCCCGGGGCCGCGTCGAACACGGCGTGCAGCGCGGCCGAGGCGCCGAGCGGGGCCGAGTCCGGCTGCGGCCCGCGCGGGCCCGGCAGCCGCCAGTCGTGGTCGGCCGGGTTCTCCAGGGCGGGGGCGGACGTGTCGGACTTCCAAGACACGGGTGATGGCGTCCTTCCAGACGGCTGCGCTGCGGGCGCTCGAAACCGCCGCGCACCAAGGGAGAACGCCGCGAATTTTCGGAGTGTCCAGTGTGCCGGACGCGCCGGGAACGCACGGCTGGGCGAACCGCGCACGCATTCGACCGGGCCGCCGCGCGCCCGCGCCGTACCCCGGCTGAACTGGCCCGATGCGGGAACGGCGGAGAGCGCGCGGTGACCTGAACGGATGACGCGCCGCGTACTCGCCCGACGACGCTCCGCTACCGGACCGGTCGCCGGTCAGCCGCAGCCCGGGATCGGCGTCGCGCTGCCGCCGACCTGGGTCTCCGCGAGTTGCAGCAGGCCGCACAGCGTGGTGTCCGCGACCAGCCACTTGCCGCCTTCGTAGACCGCCTGGCCCTGCATCGCGTTCTCCACGACCTGGCCGTTGAGCGAGATCGAGTAGGTGACATCGGCCTTGGTCGAGGAGGGGAACGTGACGCCGGTGACGTTCGCGGTGACCTCGCTGACCATCGCGTTCGTACCGAAGGCCTCCATCGCGCTGGACATGGCCTGGCCGTTCTGCAGCAGCGCCGCCTTCTGCGCGATCGGCGTCGTCTTCGAGAAGAACGTGGTCCACGTCTGCTTCACCAGGCTCGCCGCACTAGCCGAGTTGAAGCCGCCGCCACCGCCGGTGGTCGGGCTCGGCGTGGTCGTGCCCGGGCTGGTGCTGCTGCTGCACGCCGCGAGCAGGGCCGCGGCGAGCAGGGCGACGGCGGCCGAGGCGACGCGGCCGGGGCGGGTGGAACGCGTTGCGCTGGGGACTGTCCCGTTCATGAGGTGTCTCTCCCGCGTGAGACGAATCTGAAATACCATTTTCTCGCTGCTTGGAACGATTGGGGAGAGTTGCGCATGGTTGATCCGCCGAGACGCCTCGCCGCCGCGCTGGCCGGTGTCGGAGCGGTGTTGTGCGTGCTCGGCTGGTACCAGATCTCCGGGCAGCCGACGGTGGCGCAGCAGCTGCCGTACCTGGCCTCGGCCACGATCCCGGGCGCCGCACTGCTGGCCGTGGGCCTCGGACTCGCACTGCGCACGCCCTGGCCGCGCCGTGGCCGGGAGCGGGCCGATGTTGCTCCGTCCGGTGGTGTCCCGGCCGCCGGCTCCGGCCTGCGCCGCGTCCCCGACGGCCGCTACCTGCACACCCCCGACTGCCCGCTGCTCGACGGCCGCGACGACGTGCTTGAAGCCGAGTCGGGCTTGGAGTCTGAACTGCGCGCCTGCCCGCTCTGCCACGCCGGCGCGGAGGACTGATGAGCGGCGCCGCCGACCTGGCCGTGGCCGGGCTCGGCACGGGCGCCGTCGCAGCGCTGTCCGGTCTCGGCGTGCTGGCCACGTACCGGGTGACCGGCGTACTGAACGTGGCCTTCGGCGCCATCGGCATGTTCGGCGCGTACCTCGTGCGCGCGCTCGTCCGGGACGCCCACCTGCCCGCGTATGCAGCGGGGATCATCGTCGTGTGCTGCTTCGCCCCCGTGCTCGGGCTGTGTCTCGAGGCGCTCGTCTTCGGCCCCTTACAGGCACGTGCCGCGGACGCCGGACGACTGCTCACCGCGGGATTCGGCGTCACCGTACTGCTCGTCGGCATCGCGACGGCCGTGTGGGGCCAGGCGGCGAAGACGGACGCGCCCGCGCTGCTCCCCGGCGGCACGATGCGGATCTGCGGCATCGACGTCCCCGCGGCCGTGCCGATCGAACTCGCGCTCGTCCTCGTCGTGGCCCTCGGACTGGCCTGGTTCTCGCGCAGCGGCCCCGCGATCCGCGCCGTCATCGACGACCGTCGCCTGGCCGAACTCGCCGGACTGCCCGCGCGGCGCCTGGCCCGCATCGGCTGGGTCGCCGGAACGATGCTCGCCACGCTCACCGGCGTGCTGCTGGCCCCGCAACTCCGCTTCGACCCGCCGACCCTCACGCTCGTCATCTTCGAAACCCTGGGCGTCGCCATCGCGGCCCGCCTGCGCAGCGCGTCGCTCGCGATCGTCTTCGCCCTCGGCACCGCGATCGCCCAAGCCGAACTGACGGGCGTTCACCTCATCGGCGCGGCCGGATCGGTCCTGGACGCCGTCCGCTCGAACCTCTTCGTCGTCCTGCTGCTCCTCGCGACCTGGCTCACCCCCGCGTTCACCGCCCCGGTCACTGCCGCCACCGCACGACCCCACCCTTCCGCTCGCCGCGCCATCCCCGCCGCACCGCTGCTGCTCCTCCTCACCTTCAGCGTCTTCTGCTGGAACCTCCGCGCCGTCGACCTGCGCACCGCACTCACCATCCCCGCGCTCGCCCTCGTACTGCTGTCCTTCCGCGTGCTGCACAGCGCCGGACTGCTCTCACTCGGGCAGGCAGGCTTGGCGGGGATCGGCGCACTCACAGCCGGATGGGCGTCCGGCTGGGGCATCCTCGGCGCCCCGGCCACCGGAGCCGCCGTCGCCGCAGTCCTCGCGCTACCGGTCCTGCGCCAAGCCGGACTACACCTCGCCGTGGCCACGCTCGCCGCCGCCACCGCGCTCAGCAGCTTCCTGTTCAACCAGCCCCTGTTCACGCCCGCGTCCGTAGCCCGCCCCGCCTTCGCCCAAGCCGACCGCCCCTACCTCTACTTCGAACTCTGCCTCGTGGCCGTCGTCCTGATCGCCCTGGTCACGCTCGTCCGCGGCCGCATCGCCCTACGCCTGTCAGCCCTCCGCGACAGCGAAACCGCCGCCCGCACGGCCGGAATCGCCGTCGACCTCGAGCGCCTGGCCGTGTTCGCCGCAGCCGGAGCCCTCGCCGCACTCGGCGGTGCGCTGTGGGCGGCGGGCGACCAGGTCTTCGACGCCACCGCCTTCGAGCCCGCGCAAGGCCTGATCTGGTTCGCAGCCGCCGCGGCAGTCGGATTCGCCGACTCGACGGCTCTCGTCGCGGCAGCCATCGTCATCGTCGTAGCCGACACCTACGTCGCCGGAGCCTCCGCGATCCTGGTCGGGCTCGCGACGTTGGTCCTCCCTGCCATGGGGGTGATGCACGGTGCCTCCCGCTCCCGCTCTCTCCTGTGACGACGTCCACGTCCGCTACGGCGGCATCGAAGTCCTGCACGGCGTCCGCCTCACCGCCGCGTATGGCACGTTCTCCGCGCTGGTCGGCCCCAACGGCGCCGGAAAGACCACGCTCCTCGACTGGTGCGCCGGCGCCGCGACTGCGTCCCACTCTTCGTCATCGGGCCGCCTGAAGCTCGACGGCCGCGACGCCACCACCTGGCCGGTCGCCCGCCGCGCATCACTCGGCCTGCGCTACGTCCCCTTCGAACGCAACGTCTTCCCCGGCCTGTCCGTGCTCGACAACCTCCGCGCGTGCGACGCCACCACCGCGTTCGCCCGCTTCCCCGAACTCGAGCCGCTCGCGTCACGCTCGGCAGGCGTACTGTCCGGCGGCGAACGCCAGCTACTAGCCGTGGCCAGCGCGCTCTTCGGTCGCGGCAGGATCCTGCTCCTCGACGAGCCGACGCACGGCCTCGCATCCCCTCTAGTCGACCGCGTGCTCACTGAACTGGCCCGCACCGCCCACGATGACGGCCGCGCGGTCCTCATCGCCGAACCCCAGCTCGACCGCGTAGCCCAGCACGCCGACTTCCTCTGGCCCCTGTCCCGCGGCGCCCGACTCCCAGCGGTGGGCGCCTAGCTCTGGCTCCCGCCCTAGCCCTTCGTGGCGAGAACGGGCACGGTGAAACAGTTGGCGTACATATCCGGAGTCTGCGTCACCCAGCCCCCGTGACCGCCGTTCGCCGAGTCCTGCCAGCGCGCGACGTTCAGGCAGGCACGCGTCGTGGCCCCGGGACGTGAGACGACGAACGAGGTCGGGATCAGCAGCCCGTGGCCGTCGTACGACTGCGACCGGTTCATGTAGCGCTCCACGCAGCCGCGCGTGACGTCGTCCCCGCACGACCGGATCGCGTCCGTCAGCCACTGCGCCGACGCCCAACCGTCGAGCTCCCACATCGACAGATTCCCCGCGCGCGACGGGAAGTACTTCGCCATCGCGGACCGGAAGGCGGCGACCGGCGCGTACTGCGTGTCCTCGTAATTGCGCTCAGATGACGTCGCGTACAGCACGTTCCGGCACCGAGGCGCGTTCGCGTACGTGCTCAGGACGGTCTGATCCCAACTCTGCGGCGTGGTGACCTTCGCGATCAGGTTCACGCCCGCCTGATCGAGCGCCGTGCACAACGCCCCGTTCCCCGTCGTATCGATCGCGTCGAACACGATCTGCACCCCGTGCGCCTTCATGTCGGCGGCCGCGGCGGCATAGTTCGGCAGCGCGAAGTCGAGTTGCTCCGTCACGACCGAATACCCCTCGGCACGCAGCCCCGCGACCTGCATCTGCCCGTACCGGATCGAGTCAGGCTGATTGAACTCGACCACCGCAGCGACGTGCGCCCCCAACTTCTCCTTGAAGTAGGCATAGATCTCGGTCGAGGAGTACAGCGTCCCCCCGAACCCGACCGCAGTCCCGTCCCGCGGCTCGTCCGACCCGTACAGCGAATAAAGGTGCGGATACTGGTCATACGCCTGATCAATCGGCTCCCCGCCAATGTCCGGCACGTCCTTCGAGCTGACGTACGCTGCCCCCGCGTAGTCGAAGATCGAATTCCCCGCGAACGCGAACACGCCATCGGTGTCGATCAGCTGATGCGCGCACTGAATGTTCCCGATCCCCGCCCCCGCGTCGTCACACTGATCCACCACAACCTTGCGCCCATCCACCCCACCTGCGGCATTCAGCGCATCAAAGTACGCCTGAGCCCCGTATCCGGGCCCCGAGAACGCATTGGCCCCCAACGGACTGCTGATCGAGTCGATCATCCCCACCTTGATCGGGGCCGTGCTGCCACCGCTGCTCGTATCCCCCCGCCCCGTGAACGCACTAGCCGGCAGCCGAGTCCCACACCCCCCGACCCCCAGCCCCAGCCCCAGCCCCAGCGCAAGAACGAGGGTGAGGACGGGCAGCCCCACCCCCAACACACCCCGCCCCCACAATCGTCGTGACCGCCGCAATCGCTGCGCCCACCGCGGCCTCCCCAATCGCCACAACCGCCGCTGACCAGCCCAAACCCTCACCCCCCGCCCCTTCCCCGCCTCACCCCCGCTATCCCCGCCACCAGCACCCCGTCCGCCGAATGGCCGCCCCCACCCTCCCAACGGCCGCCGCCACCTAGTCCCCCTCCGTCCCCTCCGTCCCCTCCGTCCGCTCCCTCTCCTCCCT
>Ga0310811_10000443_pt1 | contig 55341 bp, 48 predicted proteins | sample YCmetagenome_FD_207642 | JGI IMG/M metagenome (GOLD analysis project Ga0310811, IMG submission 207642) | Soil microbial communities from experimental microcosm in Duke University, North Carolina, United States - YC | ecosystem: Engineered > Artificial ecosystem > Soil microcosm > Unclassified ... | reverse complement strand
CCATCCCCATCCCCATCCCCGAGTTGCCGCCGCACCCCCTCCTGCACGGCCCCCACCACGACCCGCGCCGCGATGCCGATCAGCAGCAGATCGCCCATCATCTGCGTGACCACGACAAGCCGCGCAGCCTGCGAGTGCGGCGCAATGTCCCCGAAGCCGACCGTGCTGAACACCGTGGCCGCGAAGTACAGCGCATCCGTCCGCGTCAGATGCTGCAGAAAGTCGTCGCTGTGCCCACGTTCCATCAGGTAGTAGGCCGCCGAATAGAGCAGCAGAAACGGCGGCACCGTGGACACGAGCGCCTCCACCGCCCGCAACCGCGGATGCGGCGAATGCACGATCACCGTGACCTGCCACACCAGCAGCAGCCCGATCGCCACCAGCCCCAACACGAGCCCCACCGCGTACCCACCCGAAAACGGCCGATCCATCGGCAACTCGTAATACGCCGCCACCAGCCCCGCGACCACCGCCACCGACCGCACCACCGTCAACACTACAGCCCAAGGCCCAGCCCCAGCCCCAGCACCCGCCCCAGCCTCCGCGCGCATCGCCCCCGACCGCGGCCCCGATCGCCCCGCCATCCGCACTCCCTAGCTGTAGCCGCCTGACCTCTGACCTGGCCAGCCCCCACCCCTCCATGCTCAACCCCCACCACCCGCCCCGCACGCAATGACCCCCATCCGGGTAGCCGTTGGAGTTCGTGTTCGCGGCTGCGACGTTGAACTGGATGCTGCTGCCAGTCCGCTTGTCCGGCTCCGTACTACGCGCGGGGGAGGGCGCGAACCGAGCGCAGCTCCTTCACCTGGGCGCGACTAGTCAGCACGAACGTCTTGCTGGGGAACTCGCCGACGAGGAAGTTCCTCATCCACATGTAGTGCGCGCCGATTTCAGGGTCAGTCATCGGACCGTCGCCACCGTATTCGCGGACCGGCACCACGCGCCCGACTATCGGGCCGAACTGATCGCTCGGACCATCCGCCTTCCGGGCCGGCAAACGACGCTGTCTCGTGAGCACTGCTTTCAGATATCGATCAACGGAGTCGACCGCCGCGTAGATGGAGCGGCTCACAGCGAGATCCATCTCGGCGCGGAAGTTCGGCATCACCAGGATCACCTCAGCCCTCCGCGCGAACGGTTCAACCCAGTACCGCGGGCCACCGACCGCGAGCCACCGAGGCTCAGCGGCAAGCTCCTGCGCGAGCCGCGCCCGCTCCATTGGCGCACGCGCAACGCCGTCGGGGCCGTATACGTAGGCGAAGTAGTCGATCACCTCGAGGCCGAGCGTCTGAGGAAGATCACGGGAAAGGCCGTGGTACGAAAGAACGCAGACCTCCGTAACGCGCCCCGCAAGCAACCGCGCCCAAAGCCTCCTACGAGACCTGGCATCGACGTCAAGCGGCCGCCCAGACTCAGTCACGAACGACGATGCTACGCCGCCGTCCAGTTCTAGCCCTGAGCAACCAGACGAGCTGCCCGCCAAGCTTCGCGGCCCGCCGCTAGGGCCCCGACCGGGCCCCGACCGACATGAAAGAGCCCCCGTCCGCGTGGACGGGGGCTTGATCTCTGTGGCCAGGGGCGGGGTCGAACCGCCGACCTACCGCTTTTCAGGCGGTCGCTCGTACCAACTGAGCTACCTGGCCCCGGAACGAGAACGGGCGCCGCGTTGACGTTCTACTCAACGCAACGCCCGGATCGTACCGAGCGGTCCTGACGGGACTTGAACCCGCGACCTCCACCTTGACAGGGTGGCGAGCACTCCAACTGCTCTACAGGACCTTGAGGTACTGCCTTGCCGTACTGCTGCTCCGACGTTCCCGCCGGGTTTCCGACCAGGAGATCCTAGCACGTCACCGCGCTGCGAAATCTCCCTGCCGTAGCCCCTACGGGATTCGAACCCGCGCCGCCGCCTTGAAAGGGCGGTGTCCTAGGCCGCTAGACGAAGGGGCCGAGCACCCGTTTGGACCGGGTCCCGGTCTCCCCCGGACGTCTGTCCGTCGGGGACGCATGAAGCATACGGGACCGGGGGTCGCAGCGCCAAAACCATTTCATCCGCCCAGCTCAGCACCCTCGCCCCGGCACGCTCCCACGCGACCGGAAAGCTTCGTTGAGTCGCGCCCCCGAAGTTGGCTACGCTGGCCCCGGACCAATCGCCGCGCGCGGTTGTGCCGGGACGCTAGCTCAATTGGCAGAGTAGAGGACTTTTAATCCTTGGGTTGTGGGTTCGAGTCCCACGCGTCCCACCCGTGATCATGGCTTTGACGTGCCCTTTCGGCGCCCGCCCTCCCATCGGGATGCCCGTACGCGGGCGTCGGCGGGAGGGAAGTGGGAGGGGCCCGGAATGATCTTGAGCCGCCGTCGCTGACATTTTGACCCGTGGGAATCCAGGGTCGAATCCGTTGGCCGTCGCCCGTTTCTCCTCGCGTTGCCCCCTTGTTCACGGCCACCTGTCACGTAGCACCAGCCCGACCGTCGTCTTGGACTCCTACCCTGGCTCCGCCCCTTGGTTGTCACGTTCTTAGCCTCCAGCTAACGATACGTGAGCCACTTACGCGGCGTAACAGCTGAGGCACCGCTAAGGTATCTGCAGGGTTTGCCTAGCGGCGGGAGTCACCTTCGTGGGGTCATCGGCAGGTTCAGCAACAGCCAGCGAATCCGAGTTGGAACTGCTGCACACCATCGCAGCAGGACGTGCTGTCCTTCTGCTTGGGCAGAGACATACTGTTGGCCTGGTCGATGACCTCGTCCGGGACATTGCCCTCTTGTCTGGGAGCGAGCAACGCAGCTCCCTACACGAGCAAATGCAGGAGCTTGCAGGGTACAGCCAGATGGACCAAGTCAGGCGAGCCTTTACGGGTCACACCCCTCAGCGTGATCTGCTCGAGGTCGCGGGCTGCCCGTGGAGCCTCGCGATCACGTCAGCTATCGACCCCCTCCCGGTCGAGGCGTTTTCTCGCGTAGGCGGTGGCGCGAGTCGGCGCCTGCGAATCGTCTACCCTTCTCAGGCACGGTCTCTGACTGCATCGGTGAATCCGGCTTCGCTCACGATGGTCCGACTATTCGGGTCGATCGACGAGCAAGCGGTGACCAATCTACCTCCGCTAACCACGGCGGCCCTGCGACAAAGGCAGGCGTTCAACGTGGGACCCATTCTGCAGCAACTGCCTTATGTCACGACCAGTGGTTGTCTTGTCATCGACGGCGTCGGCAGGGACGATTGGCTTCCGCTCGACCTGTTAAGCCTGGCCTGCGCATCCCTTCCTCCACGCTCGGTGCACTGGTTCCTGGGCCGCGAACGCCCAGCGCGGCCGACGGACTATCCCGACTTCGGCGATTCGCTGGTAGTCCACGAGGAAACACTCGCCGAGTACCTCGCGAGGTGGAGCGAGCGCCCGGAAAGCGGCGATCTCGCGGCCGCGCAAGACAGACTCGCTTCACCGCAAGATCATGTAGTCACGTTCGATCGGAGCGGGAAGACCCACAAGATCATCCTTTCGGCACAGGAGTGGCGCAACATAACGCAGACCGCGACGGTGCTTGACGACGCGACCACCGCACCGCCGCCACCACTCGGGCCAGACGATGAGCGTGCCGCCTTCCATCGGTTCCTGCGTGGCGCTCAGCGCCCTCCTGACTGGAGCGGTGTCGGGCGGGGGTTCCTCTTCAAACGTGACGTTGCGGACGCCCTCGCCGATACTGTGGTCCGCGCGCTCGGCGGCCTTGGCTCGGTGAATCCCTCCGATGCGACCGAGCGCTACACCGTCTACTACTCCCGACGACCCATTCTTCTCACTGGTCCGCCAGCCTCGGGAAAGAGTCGCCTACTGCACTGGCTCGCCATCGAACTGCGCCGGCGGGGTTACGTGGTGGCATACGCAGGACCAACCGTCGGAAGGCTGAAAGTCGAAGCCTTGGAACGAGTCTGCAGGATCCTGGAGGAGAAGGGAGCGCCGTGCGTCGCTTTGCTGGCGGACGACCTCGACAACGGCCAGTATTCGCAACTGGCTGACGCGCTGGCCGCCGCCGGGCGAAACGTCATCGTCGTGGGGTCTGCGCGATATGCTCCTCGAGCGATCGGTCTTGACGAAGACCCGCGCAAGGCAGCAGGCAAGCAGGCGGATTTCACCTCGCATCCCATCGAGCGTCGCCTGAGCGCGAAGGAAATCACAGACTTCCGAAATTATCTACACCGCCACGGCGAGCAGACAGCTGGCTTGACGCCTGAACGCATGGCAGAGCCCTACTTTCTTCTCCTGTTGTACTTCCTGCTTCCCGATACGCGAGGCAACGTACGGCTACGTCTTGATACCGCCTATGACCGGCTGGCAGGTGCGTTGGACAGCGCGTCCCGTGCCGCCGATCAGAGCGCTCTAGCGCAGGACACACGTCGGCAGAATCAGCTACGGGAAATCGCGCAGCAGCTCTTTCCCGGATTCGAGCTGGGCCAAGCCGAGGAGCTCTCTGGGTCACCCTTCGAACACTCCGCAGTCACGCGCGATGCGCTTGACCTCGCACTCGTCTGCGCACGACTGCGTCGACCAGTCCCGGTCGATCATCTCCTTCGGGCTATGGGCGAGGACTTCCTTCGAAGCTATCCCTCATTCAGCCGGGATCTCGGCGAATCGGAATTACTCTACGAACAGGTAGACGACAACGGCACACTGGTGCTCAACACCGATCACGCTGAGTTGGCGCGACTGGTCCTCCAAAGCGTGCGGCCGATTCCCGCAGAGCAGCTCAAACTTATCGCTTGGCTGGTCGACGCGGTGCAGTGGAGTTCACTCAACTTCCCAGGTGACGACCTGGAACAAGACTTCTGCACTGAACTTCTTCAGGTCGTTGGCCCACGAGGCGAGTTTGATGACTTCTACTCATCACCGGACAGCCTCATAGAAATATCAGAGCTCCTTCGACATGTTCGAGAGGACTTCCAGGTGCAGCTGCCGAAGCTGCTCCATCTAGAAGCGCAAGCGCTGCGCTTGCTGGCGGACCGCAGTTCGGACTATGCGGCCTCACTTGGCAAACTCGCCCTGGCTATCGAGGTACTTGAACAAGCCGAGACACTGCTCTTAGAACGGCGGCCAACGGAGACCCGCAACGTCGAGCTGGTGAATGTACTCACAACACGCGCGGCCGTCCATGGTTACACAGTCGGCTCACACCTGAAGCGTTTGACGGAACTGCACGAGCAGAGGTGTTCGCCGGACGAGGCATCACGTCTGAAGGCGGTTATCGAGTCAGAACTGGATCAGGTCAACCTTCATGTCAGCCGAAGCCGCGCTGTAGGGCGCGCAAGTTTCTACCCCCTCGATGTGAGCTTCTGGAGCCATCGCGATGTTCTCGAGCAGATGCCTGGACTTTCAGAGCCCGAACGTATGCGGTTGCTGTCCCGACTGGCATCCGTGCTTGAAACAGCGGTCGAGGAACCCCTCGAGTCGAGCCAGGTCGGCAAGTACCGCAACCGCCGGATCCAGTTGGCCGAGTTGGAGAAGCAGCACGAGGTCAGCACGGAGATCGCCGAGTCGATGCGCGCACACGGCGATTACTCCGGTTGGTGTCAGATCATCCGGGCTCGCGTCTATTCCGCCATCTCCCACAAGTCTCGGTCGCCTGAGTCCAGCGCGGAGGGCCTCGAACAGCTGCTAACCCTGGACGAAGGTGTTTGGCGAAGCAGGGACGCCATGGCTCTCGCTCACCATCTATGGATGGAGGCGCACCTACCGCAGGGACAGGGGCAGTTGGGTGGCTCAGACCCTGTCATGGCCCAATGCACCCGGGAAGACTGGGCGATGTGGGGGCGGATCTTGCGAGCAAGGCGCAGCTTCGCCGAGGACGCAGACAATGCTTTTGTTGTGTTCTGCCTCGCTTGGTCGCTGTTCCAGCTCGGTGAGCCCAAGGAGGCGCTCGACCAGATCGCCGCACTGGAGGGAAACACCACGGGCAACCGGCGTCGCATCGGCTGCCTGACCGTGCTCACGGACGAAGCGGGTGTGCCGAGAAAGTACCGCCTCATCGCGCGTCGGCGTCAGGCAAACGTTTGGATCTGTTACGCACCGCAACTTCTGGCAGAGATCCGCGTGTCGCTTGCGGCGCTCGGATCGGAGATCGACCTGCAAGTAGGCAGCGAGTTCTCCATCGTGGTCGGCCTTAACTACCGTGGACTCTTGCCTTGGGACCAACACCCGGAGGGCCGGTCGTCTTCCACGGAGCGTGCCCTGCACGGCAAGCCAGTCAGGCCACCGACAGAACGCGAGGGACGCAGTTCGCGGGGAGCGCCGCCATCGCCGGCAACAATGCCGCGCAGGCGCCCCGGCGGCAGCCGATGAAGCGGGCGGCGTGGCAGCAGCGCTATGCGGAAGTCGGTACCTGGCGCCGTGAGTACGGCCCGAACAGCGTCCCGGTCAAGGTAGTCGCCGCGAGTCCCGAGATGAGGGAGATCTGCAACCTAATCGAAAAGATCCGCGATGGAGAGGCTCATACTGTCCTCGTCCAGGCACCAAGCGGAGGAGGTAAATCCACCGTCGTATCTGCTGCAATTGCAGAGTTCGCCGAGAACGCCATCGAATACCGGTTACTAGCTCCCGGCGATGACTACGGCCCGACAATGCTCGAGCTCGCTAGGAACAGCGTGAACGCGACAATTATCATCGATAATTGCGATGTTCTGGACCCTACGTTGTTGCGGAAAATTCTGGAGAAACGCCGCAACTGTAATGGCCTGCTCCTCACCGCGGCGAAGGTGCCAAAGACTCTGACGACTCTATTGTCCGAGGCGATGGATCATTATGTCGTCCTTCCACGTCTCGAGGAGCGGCCTGAGGATCTACTGCTAATTGCAAGTATTCTCTGGGAGGACCTAGCATCGGGCGACCTGGCCGTGCTCTGCGATGACTCCGCAGTCGAAGTACTATTGGGTGGGCCTCACGCAACTGGCGCGTGGTCTCTGCAGCGCGTACTGCTTGCGATCGTGGAGCTCAGGGCCAGTGCCGACGACATTCTCGACGACCAGGTCGACGAGAGGATCTCATTCGGTGACATCACACCTGTGCTTCTTCAGATGTACAAGGAGTCCCTTCCTTCAAGCACTATCGGCCCCGCGGACGCAGTGCTGGTCGTAGAAGGGGATACAGACGAAAGGTATTTGTTACACGCGGCCAAGCTCGCTGCGGATCACTTGGGATGGGACTTGCTCGACGGGCTATCCGTGCAAGCGGCGGCTCCAGGACGGTCCGGTGGAGCGACCGAGGTCGGACGTCGCCTCCTACAACTCAGCAATGAGGGTACATCGGCGCTAGGCCTGTTCGATTATGATCCCCCCGGCAGTGGAGCCCACGACAGCGCGAAGCACAACAAGCTGCAGGTCATGCGCATACCCGCGGAATTCGATGCACTGTCACGAGACAACGAATCAGCAGTCGTGGAAGCGGAGGATCTACTTCCCAGCGAGCTGCTGAGACGGTATTACGAAAGACACGAAGATCAGTCGCCAGAAGAATGGCACTGGCGACTTGACTACCTCCGCATAGTCCCGCATGGAGCCCAGAAGGGCGATATCGCCGACTGGGTCTGCAGTGTGTCGTGCTACGAAGATATGGAGCGCTTCGTCTATCTCCTCGTGGATGCCCGTAAACGCCTCCGATTGCCGTGTCCGAGCCTCGAGAAGGGCTGGCTGCAGCGAATCCGTGTCCGTCCGGTCGCGAACGAAGTCGATGTCATTCGACGAACTCCTAGCTAGGGTCTGTCCCTTGGATCTTGATGGGTTGAGGTGTAAGAACTCTGCGTGGATGACGAGCGTCTTCGGCGGCATGACCTGAGCGATGCGGAGTGGGACCAGCTGGCACCGCTGTTGCCGGCCGATCCGCCGCGTGGCGGGCGGTGGCTTGATCACCGCATGGTGATCAACGGGGTGTTCCACCGGACCCGAGCCGGGTGCGCTTGGCGGGATCTGCCGCCCTGGTACGGGAACTGGAAGACGGTCTACAACCGGCATCGGCGCTGTTCTCTGGACGGTACCTGGGATAAGATCCTCGACGCGCTGCGCGCCGGGTGCGACGAGGCCGAGGGGGAGGACTGGACGGTGGGTGTGGATTCCACCGTGGCGCGCGCCCACCAGCATGCCGCCAGGGCCCGGCACGCCCCGCAGCGCGACCTGCCCGCCGGGGGGCGGAGGTAGATTACGGTTCGAATACGGAGGGCCTGGGCCGCTCGCGCGGCGGACTGTCCACGAAGATCCACCTTGTCGCCGACCGGCGCTGCCGCCCGATTGCCCGCCTGACCAGCCCCGGCCAGCACGGCGATAGCCCCAGGTTCATCCCGCTGATGCGCGCCATCCGTATTGCACGGCGCGGTCTCGGCCGCCCGCGTACCCGACCCGGCGCCGCGATGGCGGATAAGGCCTACAGTTCGAAGGCCAACCGTGCCTACCTGCGCGTACGTCGGATCACCGCCGTCATCCCGGTCAAGGCCGACCAGGCGGCCAACCGCCGCAAGAAAGGATCCCGCGGTGGACGGCCACCGGCCTTCGACGCCGAGCGCTACAAAGAGCGCAACACGGTCGAGCGGTGCTTCAACAAGCTGCGCCAGCACCGCGCCGTCGCAACCCGGTACGACAAGCGCGAGCGCATCTACCAGGGCACCATCGACGTTGCATCCATCCGGATCTGGCTCCACGACCCCGCCACATGATCCACGGGACACGGCCTAGGGCCGCCGAGTAGCCGGGGGCATCTCAGCGCCCGGCTACTCGGCGGGCAAGGCTCGTGAACTGGGCATTGCACGCTACTCGAACCTAAACCATCAGGCAGCCCATCACACAACGGCCAACTCGTCTGCACTCCATTCAGCTGCGCAAATAGCAGCACCAATGCGCCGTCTTGATGACGAAGGCCTCAGAAGAAGGCCAACTGCCCGCCATCAGTTGCGAAGAGTTCTGGAGCGAGATTCACGATCGCAGCAGCGGGAAGCGCCGCAAGCTCCTTGGGCTCCATCTTGTGCAGCCCGCCACCGTAGACACGGCCTCCGTCACGGATGTCATCTGCCGACATGGACAATAGCGCTTTGTGGACGCGCGCAAGGCCATCCGGCTCGGTGTCTAGGTACTTCTGCAGGAGTGGTGTGGGATAAAGCATCAGGTAGACATTCGTCGCGACGGCGCGAGAATGATTAAGGATGAAACGCAATGGATGCTTCTCACCCTTGCCCCGGCCCATGTATGTAAGAAGGATTGGAGCGGGATCTCGAGACTCTTGTTTGTACCACGGCGTTCGTCGGCTGACCAGGTACCCCGTCTTGATCTTTTCGTCGGCGGATCCAAGATAGCCGGCGAGTTCAGGGTTGCTCTCCCGAAGCCTTTCGATTGGCTCTGGACAATCGATTAGCGCGAGTTGGCTCGGCAACACGGGCCAGCCTGACTGGTCGGCCTCAATAACATCTAACTTAAGCCCTCTCGGACTAGGGAGCACTGGCTTAATAAAACCGTCGCTAATGCCCATCTTCTCTGCATCTGCACGCTCAAGGATGAAAAACGTATTCGAGCCGGTGGCTAGACCTCTGCGAATTTTGAAGAAGTCCGAGAGGACCCGGCCAGCAGATCCACGCGCGGCATCGCTCGTCCCCTGAATGTATCGTGACCACTTTGTGGCAGGATCAATACTGCTGGCATCGATTCGGTGAACTACGCGAGGCGATGGCAAGGATCCACCGAAGGTGAATTCGGCCATATGCTCATCCGTAGGCGGCTCGTTCTTGAATACCACGACAGCGGACGTAACCAGCGCATCGCTAAACTGTGCCTCGGCGGGATCGTACCGGTGGATTCGGAGTAGGCTCACGTTCTCCGTAAGGTACCGCTTCAGCGACAGGCCATAGTTGACGTCCATGAATTCACTCGGAATAAGCCAGGCGGAAATGGCTCCCGGCGCGAGATGCCTGTGACTCAAGAGGACGAAATACAGATAAAGACCCGAAAGTCCCGACGGACGCAGGCCCACCTGCTTCGCCACCGCTTCTCCAAGCGCCTTCTTCTGAGTGGCGCTGAGATGGTGGTGACGCACGTACGGAGGATTTGCAAGTAACAACGAAACGGCGGGATCGCCGATAGCGCAGTTAGTGAAATCAGCATGCATGACTCGGAGGCCCTTGCCGCCCCACAGGCTGTCGGCAGCTTTGGCAAACCGCTGGTCAAACTCGACGCCCACAGCACACTCAATCCGATGGTCCACTAACTGATTGAGTAGAGCAGAGAAGAACGAGCCCGTGCCACAGGACGGCTCCAAAAATGAGACGCCGCTTTGTTCGTGCAACTGCAACGCATACCGAGCGATCTCATTCGCCAGGGCGGCAGGCGTTGCGAACTGACCCGCCTCGTTGCGTTCTTGCGACGAGCGTTCGGCGTCCAGCGCATCCTGAAGTTGGATGCGCCGGGTCTCTAACTCCCGCAGGTCCTCAGACACCAGCCGCCTCCAGGTCATCGATGCGATGCTCCCACACCCAGTCCAGGTGCTCCGCAGCAGAATACCCCAGGTACCCCGCATCAAAGTAGCCGCAAAGGAAAAGGATCAGTGAGATCTCATCTCCATATCTTGCTTTTAGCTGATGGATCTTTGTGGCTTCCTCTTTTCTCCGCTTGTTCGGATTCGTAAAATCGCCCGCAGACTTGGCCTCTATGAGCACTGGCAAGCTGTGTGAAGCAGGCTGATGAGGCTGGATGACCACATCGACCGGGATATTAACCGAAAGATCGCTCCCGACTATGACATTTTGTCTGAAAGAAAATGTTCCGGCAGGCATTTCGTTCAGCGACAATAGGGAAGAGTGATTCTGCTTGCGATACCCACGCTTCGTCAACCAGTTTTCAATGAGAGCCAGCTGACGCTGCTCTTGTGCGTTGCGGACAATCGGATCGGAGATCGCTCCGCAAAGCCGGTCCGCCACGACCGTAGCAGCCATTTCGTGCTGCCTCGGGTCCGCCACACCTCCCGTTCTGATCCAGGGAACAAGGTCCAAGTCAAGGAGATCCAACACGACCTTGCACATCGAATCCAAATGCGATTCCAGAGTTGCGCGCTTCATGCGTGGAGGAATCTCACCCTTCTTCTCCATCGTTTCAACGAGCGACTTCGAACCATAAGACAGTCCCACCAGGCGATCTCTAGCAATGGGCGGAGCGGTGCTCATGCGAAGCGCGGGCAGGACCTCCGGATGTTCGAGGAGAACATCCGGCGTGATCGACCGGAGGTCGTTAGTGAAGGCGAATGCTTGGTTTACATCCTCCACGGTGCGCTGTCGCGTATCGCGGTATGCCTGAGGCGCTGCGTCCAAGAACCAGTTGTTGTAAAGCCGGACCGAAGCTTGGACATCGTCGGCCCACAGGTGGGGCTTATCCGCGTTGATCACGTGCGCGCGCCTTCCTCTCGAAGCAGTTGACAGACAGCACCGCAGTGCCCAGATACAGCGTAGAGGCACCCGAGTGCTGGTGGATGATCGAGCCCACCTTCTGGACCGCATCATGAAACAGAAACGTCCGAGGTCGACGGTCCGCCGGGCGGCCGAAACGGCGAAAGCCCCGGTCATCCATGTGATGACCGGGGCTCGCCCGTTGTGCGCCGTCAGAGACTTGAACTCCGAACCTGCTAATTTAAGAGGTTAGCCGCTCCAGAGGCTACGAGGCTCCCCGGGGCGGCCGTCGGTTTCGTGCTCGCCGCGTGCCCGTACGGAGCGGTAATGGCGGTCAATGACGGTGAGCGGGCCGCGTGGCCGCAGGTCAGCGCAACGTGCGGGTAACGCAGGAAGCGATGCGGGATCTCAAAGGCAGGTGGTCGGACGCACGCCGTCGACCCGCGGCAGCGTCACGGCGCTGTGGTTAGTTTGTTCGCCCGAACCCCCATGTAGGAAACGCTCTCGAATCCTTGGCCCGGCATGCCCGCGTGGATGTGCGGCGCCGCCCGCCGGAGTGTTCCAACGGGCGGCGCGGGCCGCGGTGTTTGGCCTCGGAGATGTCCTCTGCTATGCGCTATTCGGCTTCGGGTTCCGTTTCGCGGGCCTTGGCGGCGTGGCTGAGGAACGCGGCGAGGGTGGTGGCGGCGGTGCGGCGGGCTTCGTCGGCGACGCCTTGGTAGGTGTCGCGGGTGAAGCTGGAGGTGGTGTGCCCGAGCAGGTCCTGGACGAGTTTGACGTCGATCCCGGCCGTGAGCGAGTGGGTGGCGGTGCCGTGCCGGACGTCGTGCAGGCGGATCGGCGGGAGTTCGTGTTCGCGTGCGAGCTTGTAGAACTCGTAGGTCAACTGTGCCGGGTGCAGGCGCGTGCCGTCCTCGCGGGTGAACACGAGTCCGGTGTCGTGCCATCCGGGGCCGTACTCGGCGCGCTGCTGCTCCTGCGCGTCCCGGTGGGCGCGCAGGAGTTCGACCATCGAGGGATCCAGGGCAATGGTGCGGTAGGAGTCCTCGGTCTTCGGGCGCGTGAGTTCGGTGCGCCAGCCGATCTGGGCGACCTGGCAGGTGACCATCAGTTCGCCGGCATCGAGGTCGACGTCGTGCCAGTGCAGGCCCGCGGTCTCGCCGCGGCGCATGCCGGTGAAGACCATCAGGTGGTATGCGGTGGCGAACCGGTGCCCGTGGGTGGCGCGCAGGAAGTCGATGGTCTGCTCGACCGTCCAGATCATCACCGGGCTCGGCTTGACACCGGTCTTGCGCCACGCCGCGACCCGGGGCCCGGTCCACACCAGACCCCGCGGGCGGCGCCCGCCGGACAGGCGCACGAGCTTGGCCGGGTTGACCGGGATCAGCATCTGCGCGACCGCGTCCGACAGCGCGGAGGACAAAGTCGCCCGGATCCGGCGGACCGTGGTCGGCCCGGTCTCCGGCGACGGCCGCCCCAGGGCTTTGATTTTCGCGCGGACGGCCCTGGCCCGGTCCATCTCCCCAGCCTCCACAGCCTGTGCGAGCTCCGCCTTGAGCGCCGACCGCCTCAGCGCAGTCGCCTGGCGTTCGGTGTTCTGCGCCTCGATCGCGTCGACCATCGCTCGGATGTGGCTCACCCGCAGTTTGTCCAGTTCGATCGCCCCGAGGTGCGGGATCAGGTGGACGCGCAGGTGCATCTCGTAGGCCATGCGCGTCCCGCCGGCCAGGTCCGCCTTCGTGCCCAGCCACTCGGTCAGGTATTGGCCGATCGTGAGCCTGGAATCGGCGGGCAGCCCGATCGCGAGCCTGCGCCGCAGCTCGTCCTCGTCCGGCAGCGGGTTCTTGTTCTTCAGACACACCCGGATCCGACCGGCAATCGCGCGCAGCGCCAAATCCGGGTCCTCGGCGCCGTCGGCCAGCCGCAGCAGGCGCGTGACCGCCTCCAAGCTCTCGCGCGTCTCGGCCTCCGTGGCGAACCCGGCGCGCAGGTGCTCGCGCTTTCCTCCGTCCGTGACGGGTACCTCGAGTTGGAACCGCCAGGTGCCGTGGTCCTTCGACCATCGCCCGTCCTTCATCGTCAACCGCGGGCAGGCCTTGCCCCACGGCTTGTTCTGCATCGTGCCGTCCGGCTCCGCCACCGGCCTCGTGCACGAGCAGCGCTTGAACACCGTCCCCGAGAGCTTCCTGTTCGCCGTCATCACTATCGCGCCTTTCACGTGTCCGGAATCTGTGGGCGGCACCCCCGCGAATCCGTGGGAAACACCGCCGCGACCCATGCACGCTCGACCGCCCCGCGCCCGGCAACCGGTCGCGTGAAGATGCTCGACCGTCCGCCGCAAACGCCACGGCCCTGCCCCGCACCCGGCCGGAACGCGGCCGGACGGTCGGGCCGGATCGGGGCGCAACGCGACGCGGCGAACCGGGGCCCGGTACGGTGCGGTTTGGCGTGCACCTAGATACAGATTGGGAAGGCCCGTTTGTACCAGAAAATCGGTAAAATTCAGGTAATTCTTAGGCTGATAGCTCGCGCCACAACCCCCACCACAAGTCTTTCCACAACCCCCACCACAACCCCGCCACCCCGGCAGCGGGACCTGTCAAAGACGCCGCAGGCCATCAGGCGGATCGCTGTTCACATCGGTTCAGGCTAATAGGGCTAAACGCCCTTTATCGCGCGAACCCCCCTGCCGAGGGCCGTGCGTTCCCACGCGTGAAGGGCGAACCGGCAGACTCCCACACCGCTCGACGACGGCATGCGGTCCGAGCTGGTTCTACCCGAACACCGGAGACGACAACACCGAAGCGGGCCGCGAATCGCGGTGGCCGTGGGCCCGGCCGTAGGCTCGTCCGTGGGCTGCTCCGTAGGATAGGCAGCTGTTCCGGGGCGATGTCATCGACAAGCCGCAGCTCACGCCCGAAGATCGGCGCTTACACCGGTTCAGGCTGATAGGGCTATACGCCCTATACCGCGCGAACCCTCGCCGAAAGCGATCCAGTTCCGTCGGCGAGGCCGGGTCAACGGCAACTCGGCCAGCCACTCGACTCACGTGTCAGTCCGCGTGCCCGGTGCCGGTCGCCGCCTCGGCCGCCTGCACGCCGGAATGCAGCGCCGCGTAGCGTTTGGGCGCCAAGCGCGTGCACACCAGCCGGTGCTCGCGGCAGAGGCGCTCGGCAGCGTTTGTGATCGCACCGATTGACCGGCCGCCGAGCAGCTTCGACATTCCCACCGGGCCCAGCTCGTCCGGATAGTACTCGGCGAGCAGATCGAGTACGAGCGCCTGCAATCCGCCTTTGGGCAGGCGCGGATTGCCGGTGACCGGCCCGACCGCGCCCGCGCCGCCCGGCCCGGGTTCGGCGGCGCGGGCCGTGAAGGCCCACGTGGGGCCCGTCGCGGCCCGCGCGCTACCGCCCCCGGCCCCGTGGCCGCCCGGCGCCCCGTCGCCGCCACCGGGGCCCGCACCGCCCGAAACCGCGCCGCCCCCGCCGTTCCCGTCCCAAACGCCCACCATGATCACATCCAATCCGCGCCATAGGCCCGATCCGGCCGGACCCGCGTGGACCAGCGACGACCCGCCACCGGGCCACGTCAACACAAAATCGGAATGTAATGACGCAGACACGACGGGCGGACCACCCCGCGCGCCCCGCACGCGCCCCCGTCGCGGCCTCTCGCCCTTGTGTGGCCCGTGGGTCGGGCGGTCGGCCACGGGCGCCGTATCAGCCGCCGTGCCCCGCCGTCCCGGTGATCACTCGGGCGGCAGGGCACGGCGATGGAAATGATCGAACATCTCGGCGGGCCTGGTCAGCGAGGCAGCAGGCGTCGGGCTAGGCGAGCGGGAAACGCGCGATTACGCTCTTGCTGCGCCTGTCCACGCAACGCACCTCGACGCTCAGCCCCAACGCGCGCACGATGTGCAGGCCACGCCCGTGCTCACCCAGCCCGGCTGGAACATCGCCGGGCCGGGTGGGATCCGGCCCGCCGAGGTCGGCGACCTCGAGGTGCACGAACCCTGAGCGCACCCCCAGGCGCATCCGTGCCGGGCCAGCGGTGTGGCGCAGCGCGTTGGTCACCAGCTCGCTCAGGCACAGCACGACCTCGTCGACCCGCGGGCGCGCGGCGCCCCATGCGAGAAGGTTCGCGGTCGCGAGGTGGCGCAGCGGGCGAATCAACTCGGGTACCTCGGCCGGTACGGTCACGATCAGCTCGCGCCACGAACCGCGCACGCGGTGACGGCGGCGCAGGCGGACGGGACAGCGGGCGGGTATCGGTCGGCGGGTCATACGCGTCTCCCGGGGTGATCACGGAACGGGTCGTGCGCAGCGTTGCTCCACCGCCCCCGATCAGCCACAGGGCGATGCAAGATGCTTGATATTTCGCCGCGATTCGCCACCCCGCACCCGAAACCGCCGTCCCGGCCGCACCGGCAGCGCCGAACCGGCCGACGCCCGCCGGGGCGACCCGGACCGGCGCGGCGCGGACGGGCCCGCCGCCAACGCCGCGCACGGCCGCCCGGCTCGCCGACGACGGCAACCCACGGCACACGGGCCGGGCGGCGCCGGGCGCGGCGCTACCGCGCGAGGTAGGCGGAAAGCTTCGCCATCCGCTGAACCAGGGCATTCATATCAGAGGCGATCGCGGACAACTCCACGGTGGCCTCGTCGGGATCGGGAGGCAGCACCGGGGTGCACAGCACCACGAACGGCAGTTGCGTGGCCGCTTCCAGCGCACGTTGGACCGAGGGGTGGGGCATCTTGACCTCACCGGACTCCCACTTCTGCACGTTCCTCTTCGTGCAGCCGTTGGGCTCACCCAGCCTGGCCCCGGCCGCCTGGACCGCCTTGGCGAAATCGTGCTGAGAAAGATGGAGTTCTTCGCGGGTGCGACGCAGCCGCTCGCCGTTGAGCCGCGTCGCCACGATCCGGGGACGCCGCACCGCACCGTCCCCGAGACCGAAAGGCGCGCCTTCGATCGACCGTTCGTTGGAGCGGACCGCCGTCCCCAACGAGCCCTGGTACGGCTGCGGCTGCACCTCGGCCTCGCCCAAGCCGTCGCGGTCGAACGCGGCGAAGGCTCCGGGCAGAGCCCCGCCGTCGGCGTGGAGCCTCTGGGTGTCGCGACTCGGCGGATGTCCGGGGGCAGGTACCAGGCGCGCCAGTTCGATCGGGAAGTCGTGAAGGTTCGACTCCATGACGTCTTTCGTCTCCTAACTAACGTGGGGAAGAGGGATCCGGGCGCAGCCGTGGCCTGTCCCAACCAGCAGGCGGGATGCACTTCGGCTGCCCTGCGGAGAAACCGGCGGACCGTCAGAGCACGGCCGCACGATTCCGGACACCGCTACTCGGGTCGGCGCGGCAAACGACCGAAGGTAAACCAGCCCGGAGCCACCACCTGGCTCGTGGGAGGCGACACCTCCTGCCAGGAGCCGTCAGGCCGACGGATCTCCGCGCTCTTCAGATTGTGCGTATCCAAGTTCCGGTAGCGGTCCAGGACGAACCTCGACAGACCCACGGCACTTCGCGCGTCCGGCGCGGCGTGGAAGGTGACGCTGTCCGACTCGCTATCGCCCTCGCCGGCCCACCGACACCGGACCGTCCAATGCGGGTACGTATCGGCGTCGTCGGGCAGGCGCGTCGTAATGAGATCGATGATTGCGGTCTCGGTCATGCAAGAACCCTTCGTTTCACTGTGCGTCAACGAGTGGTGCGGAATCCGTGAAAACATCTACTCTGATCGTGTGCGTCGACGCCATGCCGCAACAGGCCGAACAGCGCAACTAACGCCGTGTTGGAAGGAACGATCATGTCCGCATCCGGCGAGGCCGAACCGGGCGACTCGTTCGCCGCGTTCTTCGGGTCCGAACTCAGGCGGATTCGCAGTGAACAACGCAACATGACGCAGGAGGATCTCGGCAACGCGATCCACTACACCGGGGCGCAGGTCGGCATGGTCGAGCTCGCGAAGCGGACGCCATCACGGCAGTTCGCCGAGGAGTGCGACAGAGCGCTGCAGACCGACGGCTACTTCGCGCGGTTGTGGCCGTTCCTGAATCCGGTCACCTTGCCGTCATGGTTCCGTGGCTACGTGGAGCTTGAGGCCGCCGCACGCAGGATCCAGACATTCGAGTGCCAGAACGTGCCAGGGCTCCTGCAGACCGAGGGCTACGCGCGTGCCGTGCTGAGCGCCGGACGACCCGAAGACATCGAAGAACGCGTCGCAGCACGGATCAGCCGCCAGCGCATCCTTGCCGAGCCAACAGCACCGCTGTTGTGGGCCGTTGTCGATGAGGCAGTCTTGCACCGGCCGGTCGGCGGTCCCGATGTCATGAGAGAACAGCTCAAGAGACTCGTCGACGCGACCACGACGCGGCAGATCGTCCTTCAAGTCCTCCCGTTCCGCGCCGGCGCACACGCGTGTATGAACGGCGCGCTCAGCATCGTCACGCCAGCCGAGGGCCCGGACGTGGTCTACGTCGAGGACGCGCAAGCCGGGCGTCTGTTCGACCGGCCGGACCAGGTCGAGAAATACCAACTCCGATACGATCTCGTTCGGGCAGCAGCGCTCTCCCCGGACGAGTCCGTCACCATGATCGAAGCGCTGATGGAGGAGACATGACCGCGAACTCCTACGACGACTTCACTTGGCGCAAGTCCACATTCAGCGGCAACCAGGGCAACTGCGTCGAGGTCGCCGACTTGCCAGACGGCGGGATCGCCGTACGCCACTCGAAGGCTCCCGCCGGTCCGGTCATCGAGTACACCGAGGCCGAGTGGGAGGCGTTCCTCAAGGGCGTGAGGGCCGGCGAGTTCGACCGCTGAGGAGCGTACGCACGCCGTAGTTTCGCTAGCTTGCTGTGCTCGACGGCGCGGGTGAGACAGTAAGCGTCTGCATCACACCAGCGCCCGCCGAACTGGTTGGGGCCGGAGTCGCATAGCACGTCTGGACTGAGAAACCGAGACTGCCGCTACTGGCGCTGAGGCCTTCTGCTGCAAACAGGATTCCGTACGAGCCGGTGTCAACAGAGACTCCGTTGGGCTGCGTTTCGTAGGTCGGGTTGCCGTATCCAAGTTGTTTCATGCTGCTGCCGACAGCCTTCAGCTCGGCATTTACCTGCGTGGCAGTGAAGTTCCCGGGCAACGAGTAGTCGATGACAACGGCGCCGTGTGTGTCGTCCGTATCGTGGCATAGACCCTCCGAGTAGGTGAATTCCGTCGTCGGAGCCCGGTGTACGGCAAGCAGGATTTGGTTAATGTACGACTCGCTTTGCCGAAATGCCTGCTCTCTGGTTGGCAGTGAAGCTGCCGATTGGGATTCGGACGGAGTTGTACTTGCGCATCCGGCCAGGCCGACACTGGCCGCGGTAACGGCGATCGTGGCCAGTAGAGGTGATCGCCGCTGACGCCGCACTCGTAAACGCATACGATGATCCATTCGTTTAGCTGGCTCGCACAACCCGAGCCCTAGCCTACGGCTGCGGGCTCGGGGTTTGCGGCGTCGGTGAAGGCGCGTTGAACGGAGGGCTGGGCATCGGGTTCGATCGCGGCGGCGCTGGTATCGCGGGATGCACGAGTGCGACCTTATTCGTCTGTCCGGAGATTATGTAGCCGATGTTCGTAAGCGAGGACCCGCCGTGGTCGTTGTTGGTGTTGTTGAACGGGTCGTCGAAGTACTCTCCGTGTTGGCCGAAAAGGCCGCCCCCGCCCGTGGCGTTCACGGTGAACTGGTTCGCGCCGAAGCCGGGATCGGTCGGTGGTTGCCCGAACCAGCCGAATCTCGCGACTGGATCGTTCGGTGCGGTTCCGGTCCACACGTGCTTAGGGTCGATGTTCAGGGCGCTGGCGCTTCCAGCCTCCACGCCGGGGCTTCCCACTAATACGATGTTGTTCACCGGGAGGTGCGATGCCATGGCTGTCTCGCCGACGACGACAGATCCGTAGCTGTGTCCGAGCAGGGTCAGGTTCGAGATCTCGCCGTTCACGTTCCGCAGCGATGTGACGAAGCTCGTGAGGTTCGGCACCGCATCCGTCGCATCGCCGGTGCCTGCGACAGCCGCGGTCTTTAGGCCGTCGACCTGGGGCGAGTTGTAGCCGAGCCACAGGATGGTGGCTGTGTCGTTCGAGCCGGTGTCCTGATCCGCCGCGAGGGTCATGTTCTGAGTGTGCTGGATGTCGAACTGGAAGTGAGTGCTGTTGGAGCTCGTGTTCAAGCCGGGAACGTAGACACAGACGTTCTTCGCGGTGTCCGGGTTGCCACAGGCAACGATGGCGTGTCCGGCGTTGTTGGTGTCGAAGCCGAGTAGGTACATCGGCGGCATGGTCGTGGGCCTGCCCGCGAAGGTGTACGGCTGTCCGCCCATAGTCAGTTCGTGCTGAAGGTTCTGCAGGGCTGGCAGTTGCCCGTTGATTCCGGCGAGTCTGGTGTCGATTGAGTTCAGCTGATTCGTCAGCGCGGCCAGCTGGTAGGACGGCACGTTGGGGGTGCGGGGGTCTACCGCCTGCCCGTTCGCGTACAACTGGTCGATCTCGGCTTGCACCTGCCGCTGCTGAGCGTTCAGGGCGCTTTGCTGCTGGAGATCATGATTTATGTCGTCGGACAGCACGATGCGGTTCGCCTTGTCGCGAACCATGGCGGGAATGCCGTTGAGCGCCCCGATGAGCGCGGGCTGGTCCTTGACCAGCTGCACCTGAGCTGAAGGGCCCATGGCCTTCCACCACGCGTTGACTTCGGCCGAATCGGTGCCCTTGGCCGGGATGCCGGCTTGCTCCAGCCGCGTGCCCATCGCCGCTGCGCTCGATTCGGCGGCAGCCGCATCCGCCTTCCAGTTCGCGCCGTGCCCGTACTGCTCGGCGTCGGCCATGGCCTGGGAGACTTGGTCGTTGACGGCCTGGGCGGTCGAGAGCGCCCGGCCGATCAGATCCAGCATGTCGAGGTACTCGGGGTTCGCGGTCATCGACTGCCAGACCTGCTGAACCAGCGCCCTGTTGCGCAGCGCCCCGGAGACCACGGGTTGAGCTTGGCCGTTTTCGTCGAGTTGCCAGCCGTTGTTCGCCGCGATGGTCTCGGCCGCCTTCAGATACGCCTGCGCCTCGCTGATCCCGTCAAAGGCCGTGCGGAGCAGCCCTTGAAAACGGTCAAGGTAGTCGAGCGTCGCCTGGTAGTCGGCGACCGTGGAGCCGATCCTGGAGAGCGCGGCAGAGGCCGCGGCTCCGGACCAGGAGTACTCCAGCTTCTGATAGATGCCATGGTTGAGGTCAACGGTGGCCTGCTCGAATCCATCGATGACCGGTTGCAGCGCGGTCGCGGCCGCGTCGTACGCGCTGGGCTGTGCCGCTTTGAGTACACCGTAGGTGATCTGGGTGGTCACGCTGCGAGCCGCCCTCGATTAAGGGCGGCGACGATATCCGCTTCGGTCTGCTCGTACCCACTGGCGTTCTCTGTCAGCGACGTGGCGAGAGTCGTGGCCTCGCTCGCCAACTGGGTCAGCCGAGTGTTCCATGCATCTTGCGCTGACTGGAGCGCCACACCGATGTCGAGGCCGCCGGGGACACCGAGTGCAAGTGCTGCCTGGACTTTCCCAGCGAGTTGGTCAACGCTCTGGCCTGTCGTCGCGGCAGCCTGCGCGAAGCCATGCAACGCCTGAGCATCGACCTGGTACCCCCCACCACCAGCTATTCGCTGGAACATCCGATCCCCTCCAGACACCTACCCCGAGCAGCGACCATCACTCGACATGCTTCATGTCGCTACTATTTGCGAACAAGATTACCGGCCGCGGCGAGCCAGCTACAAGCAATGTGGATCTTGGCGGCTCTATGCGAGGCTGGACGTAGGTCCCTACTCGACGCGCACAGCAGGCCGTCGACGGTGACGCGCATATTCACACTCCTACAGGCTTCCCCAGCGCGGTTCCGAGGCAGTTACAGGTCACCGTGAGGCGGTTCGTCAATCGGCTGACCGGACTTTGCGCGCTTGACTCGTCGATCGCGGATCGAGGCGACCCCTCGCGCCGGGTTCCGATGCCCTCCACGATCACCAGTGGCCCGGTGGGGCAGGATCTATAACCGGAACGCCGCGGCTCGGCTGGCACCTGGTCGGCCAGATCCTCCGCGGACGCCGCTAATACAGGGCGCTGATCAGTCTTGCCGCTGCCGGGTGAGGGTTCGACCAGCAGCGTGTTCAATCCGAGCAACTCTCGCAGCGGCGTGGTCGGGGCGTGGAGGTGTTCGATTCTTCTCGCATACTCAAGCATCGGCAAGCGCATATCCGCAGACCAGGTGGCATTCCCGGACCGCCGCGCGATGCTCATCCTTGAACCGCCCATACCGGATATCTCACGTAAGAACCCTCGCCCGCACGAAGCGTGCTGTCACGGCGTACGCCTCGAGGCCGTTCCGGAGACACCGGCCCCCTGACACCCCCGATGCTCAAGCATTACAAACATACCCTTTGGGGCTGATGGCACCAAAGAGAAAAGCAGAGCACGTATACAGCTGGACGGCTGGGATTTATCGTGCGAAGTGGTGGGTCTATACGAGTTCCGCTGCCGGACACAGAGCGAGTTCTCGCCTGATCTGAAGCGTGTGTTGCGGACACCGGGCGGATTCGACGCGGTACGAGGGGAGCGCATCTTGTCTGCCAGGTCATGGCCGAGCGCGGTGGCTCACGCCGTCTCGTTATTCGGCGCCGAGGTGTCCCGGAAGCTGACGGCCGGCGGCGCCGAGGAGCAGTTGAAGGCGCCGACGGAGCGCCTGCTCACCGTGTTGGGCGAACGGCTCGGCCTCGAGCGGATCGTATGCCACGGCGAGGTGCATCTGTCCGAGTTCGGCGTGCGCCCGGATATTCGCGTCGATGTGGGCGGCGGCCTGGTCGGATACATCGAACTCAAGGCACCGGGCCGATCGATCGACCCGAAGACGTTCCGCGACCGCGAAGCCGCGCAGTTCGCGAAGCTTTCCCTGCTACCCAACGTGATCTACTCCAACGGCCAGGAGTGGATCTTGCGCCAGCTCGGCAGGCCAGAGCGCACAGCCCGCTTCAACCTCCCCCTTGCTGCCGCCGGGTCGCGCCTTCAGCCCATGGACGACGCGTTCGCCGCCCTGATCCGCGACTTCCTGCGCTGGGCGCCCGAACCGCCCCGCGACCTGCCAGGGCTGGTACACGCAGTCTCGGGTCTGTGCCGCCTGCTGTACCTCGAAGTGCGCGACGCTCTGGCGGCAGAAGGGCATCGCCCGAGAACCGCCGGGCCGGGATCCTTCCGGAGCCTTGCGAACGACTGGCGTGAATTGCTCTTCGCGGACTTGAACGACGACGCATTCGCCGACCAGTACGCCCAAACAGTCACATTCGCGCTTTTGCTGGCGCGCCGTGACGGGATCTCTTTCGAGAACAGGTCCATCGAGGACATCGCGAAGCTGCTCGGAAAGCAGCACAGCCTCATGGGGCGGGCCCTGCAGCTTCTCACGCAGCAGGAGATCTCCGACCTCGGCCTGTCCGTCATCCTCGACACGCTCACCGCGGTCATCGGGGCCGTCGACTGGGCTCACGTCGAAGGCCACGACAGCGACGCCTACGTGCATCTGTACGAGACGTTCCTCAAGCAATACGACCGCGACCGACGCAAGGCCACCGGTTCCTACTACACGCCCAACGAGGTGGTCAACGCCATGGTCGCCCTCGTCGAAACCACCTTGATCGAACGACTCGGACAGTCACGCGGGTTCGCATCGAAGGACGTAACCGTGGTCGATCCGGCGATGGGCACCGGGACCTTCCTCATCAACGTGCTCGAGCGCGTCGCCCGCGAGATCGATGCCCGCGAAGGCCCCGGCGCCGTCGGCCCTGCGCTGCGCGAGTACGTCGAGGCGCAGCTCTACGGCATGGAACTGCAGCTCGGCCCATACGCCGTCGCCGAACTCAGGCACTACGACGCACTTCACCACTACGGCACCCAGCCGCCGCTCAACGGGCTCAAGCTGTTCGTCGCGGACACACTCGATCCACCGGATCCGATAGCCCGGCAACTGGGCATGTGGTACCGGCCGATCCTTCAATCCCGGATCGAGGCCGCACGGTTCAAATCCGACGTCCCGGTGATGGTCGTGCTCGGAAACCCTCCCTACGGAGAACGTCCAGCCGGCGGCGGTAAATGGATCGAAGGAGACCCACCGGGCCTTCGAGGCCGCGCCCCGGCGCCCTTGGACGCCTTCCGCGCACCCGGCAACGGAAGACACGAGTACAAACTGGCCAACGCGTACGTCCACTTCTGGCGGTGGGCGACCTGGAAGGCCTTCGACGCCCACGAAGACCATCCGGCGGGCGTCGTCGCATACATCACGCTCGCCGCGTACTGCACCGGCCAGGCGTTCCGCGGCATGCGCGAATACCTCCGCCGCACCTGCGACGAAGGCTGGATCATCGACCTATCCCCGGAAGGACAGCGGGCCGCGGTGAACACGCGGATCTTCCCCGAGGTCCAACAGGAGATCTGCATCGGCATCTTCGTCCGGGCCGGAGCGCCGGACCGGACCTGTCCAGCACGTATTCGTCGGCTCAGCCTCTCCGGCGACCGGGCTGCGAAACTCGACGCGCTCGCGCACTTGAGGCTGGACGACGAGCGATGGCGCGACGTGCCGACGGGCTGGCGAGAGCCCTTCGTCCAGGCGCAGAGCACGGCTTGGCTCTCGACGCCATTGCTGACCGACCTCATGCCATGGACGACACCCGGCGTGAAAACCAATCGAAACTGGGTCACAGCACCTTCCCCGGACGTACTCGCACGACGCTGGGAACGGCTCGTGAGCGCGCCGGCGGAGCAAAAAGACGCGTTGATGAAAGCCACGCGCGATCGGCATATCGCGAAGCGATTCAGCGGAGCCGGCACCCGGAGAGCCGCCCTCGGAAGACCGCTCGCGGAGGAGAGCGGCAACTGCCCAGCCCCAGAGCGTTTCGCAAACAGAAGCTTCGACCGACAATGGATTATCCCTGATCAGCGCGTGATTGACTTCCCGCGCCATGAGTTGAGGAACAGCCTCAGCAGGCGGCAAGTCTTCGCAACGATCCCGAACACCGAGGCTCCGGAATCCGGACCCGGGGTGACATTCACCGAGCTTCTGCCGGACACCCACCACTACAGCGGCAGGGGCGGTCTTGTCATACCGCTCTACCGTGACTCGAGCGGAGCCGTCCCTAACATCCGGCCCAGGCTGCTGGCGGCACTCGCGTCGCGGATCGGCCACGAGATCACCGCGGAGGACCTCTTCGCGTATATCGCCTGCATCGTCGGCCACGCTGGATACTCGAAGCAGTTCGCAGCGGAGCTTGCCGCGCCGGGCATACGCGTGCCGCTGACCGCGCTCCCCGGGGTGTGGGACTCAGCCGTTCGGATCGGACACGAGGTTATCTGGCTCCATACGTTCGGCGATCGCTTCGACGCTGCTGACGACGGACGACCGCGAAGTGGGAGTAACGATTGCGGTGTGACACTTCCCGTCGGCCGACGTCCGCGCACGATCAGGATGATCCCGGACGGGCCCGCCGATATGCCTGAGCGGTTGCAGTACGACCCGGCCACTGAGACGCTGCACGTCGGAGTCGGCCAGATCAAACCAGTACCAGAAGCGGTGTTCCGGTACGAGGTCTCGAGCATGAAGGTCCTCAAGCACTGGTTCGACTACCGCAAGAAGAAGCCGTCGGCCAAGCGCACCTCAGAGCTTGACACGATCATCGCCGAGGCGTGGAAACCCGCTTGGACCACCGAACTGCTTAGCCTCATCACCGTGCTCGGCCGCCTGGTAGACCTGGAGCCAGCGCAACGTGTCGTGCTCGATCGGGCCCTGGACGGCCCGATGATCACGCTCACGGAGTTGTACGAAACGGGCGCTCTGCCCGCACCACAGGCGCCATTGTTTTGAGTGCTCCCTCACACCGTGCTGGCTCCCTCGTGAAGGCTCTCGCAGCCACCTCGAGCCATGCATAAGCCTGCTTTTGCATGCTGCTGTGCAGGTGGACATCGCCCAAGAGAGCTTCGCGGTCACTTCACCTAGTCCGCGGCCACCCGCACCAGAGAGTCGGACGCTGCTTCGCATAGCAAATCGTCGCCGGTTGCAAGCCGTGCTAACCGATCCTGTAGCCGATGCCCGACCGGCGATGGAGCACCCGGGTGGGTGCTCCATCGCCGCCGATTAGGTTTGCTGTTGCCAAGCCGACCCCGTCAGGCGTCGCCGAACACTCCGAAAGCGTCGACGATCAGGTCGAAGCTGCCAGTTCGGCTTCCGTTGTAAAAGTCGATGAAGGTGTTGCTGCCGATGGTTGCGAAGGTCAGGTTCGGCACCGTGGCCCCGGCGGAGAAGTTGAGGTTCGACGCATTCGGGGGCGTGGCGCCGCCGTTCATCGCGTCGCCGTTGTCGGGGAATACAGTCAGGAATCCACTCCCTGTCACGTTGGTGACAGTGCAGTTGAGAACGAATCCGGTGATGCCGGGCACGGAGTCCTGGTTCATCGGGGCCGAAATGTAATAGTTCGCCAGCAGGGCACCGCCGCCTCGCGTGTCGATGATGCGAGTCGGCACGACCGGCACGTAGGCGCTTCCGCTTCCAGCCTGGAAGTAGCCCTCCACGTCCACGATGACGGCGACGCTGCCAGGTCCTTGCTTCGCCAATTCGATCTGGCCGTTCGCGTTGACCGGCACGATCGCGGCGTTGGCGATCGTCTGCTTGGCCGAGTAGTTGACGGTCGACGTGCCCGGAGCCGTTTGTCCGGCCGGGAACGCGGCGATGTTGCCGAAGCCGGTCGCGTTGGTGATGGTCACATTCACGGCCACGGCCGAGATCCCGCTCGGCACGCCGTCGGCGCCGGTGACGTTCAGGGTGATTGGGGCCGCGGAGGTGAGCGGGGTGTCGACGCCGCCGGTGCCGTAGCGGGTGTCGAGGACCCGGGTCGGCGACATGGTGGTGTAGCCGTTCGCGTCTGCGGTGGTGAAGTAGCCGGTCACATCCGCGATCATCGCGACGCTCCCGGGGCCCTGCTTGGCGAGATCGACCACGCCGCCGGCGCCGACCGGCACGATAACGGCGTTGGCCACGGTCTGGCCGGTGCTGTAGTTCAGATTCGACACGTTCGGCGCCGTCAGCCCTGCCGGGTACGCCCGGACATTGCCATAGCCGGTGGCGTTCGTCAGCGTCAGGTTCAGCGCGACCGCGACGATGTCGCTCGGGATGCCGTCGGCCCCCGCGACCCGCATTGGAAGCGCCGCGGCCGAGGTCAGTGGCGAGGTCGAGCCGTTGGTGCCGATCCCCGAGCGGGTGTCCAGGATTCGCGTCGGCCCGAACGCCGTGTACTCGGACCCGGCCGTCTCGATGTGCAGCGAGTTCGTGGCCGTGTCACCGAGGTTGTCCGTGACAGTGACCGTGACCTGATAGGCCCCCAGCGACTTGTAGCTGTGGCGAGGGATCTGGTTGTTGGTGCCCCCGCCGAGCATCGGAACCGAGGTCGTCGTGCCGTCGCCCCACGCGGTCGTGGACGTCAGGTTGACGCCGCTGGCACTCGTCAGCTGCGGCTTCAGGGTGACGCCGAAGGCCGTTGTCTCCGCCGTTACGCCGATCGCCAGAGTCGGATCGGGAGAGACGTACTGGATGGCACCGCGCGTGTTGAACGGCTTCACGCCGTAGAAGTCCGTCGTCTGCGCACTGGGTGCACTCACGTTCGCCGAGCCAATGGCGGCGGAATCCCATACAGGTGCGGCGTTGACCCACACGTTGACGGCGGGCCAGATGTCCACAAGCCCGGTCTCGAGGGTGTCGATCGCATCGTGGGCGCCCTCGTCGGCGGCCGCCTGGAAGGGCGCGAGCGTCGCGTACGTGGTGCCGCCCCAACTGTACGGGTCGGTCCCGTCGGTACCGAGGTAGAAGTCGTTGTAGTCGGAGGTCACGCCGGTACTTGAGCCGGCGGCCACCGTTACGTCGGGTTGCCACGGCATGCCGGAGATCTTGCAGTACTCCGGGTTCGCCGCCGAGCCGCCCCCGCCGTTCGTGCCCGTCTCGCCGTTGCCGTCTTCGAGAACGTTGTTTTCCAGATAGACGCCTGTCGAGGTGCCCTCGACGTCGATGCCCGAGCCGCAGCTGCGCTGGATCGTGTTGCCCGTGACGTCCAGGCCGCTCACGCCGGTGGCGGTGATTCCCCCGGCGAGCACCACGTCCGCGGCGAGCGTGACAGCACTGGCGCCCGAGGAGATCAGGACCGCTGAGCCGCCGATGCCGTAGCCGTTGTCGATCACGCTCCGGGTGACGGATACGTTGCTCGACGTGCCGTCGATCGTCAGCGCGTCGTTCGGCGAGATCCCGATTGCCGCGGCCATGTAGTCCGCGGTGAACGTCACATCCGAAGATCCGATCACCTGGACGGCCGGGTCGCCGTCCGAAGTGAACATCATGCCGCTGACCGTTACCCCGGTGACATCGTCCAGAGTCAGGGCAGATGGGATGTAACCGCCGGTTGCGATCGCTGCGTGACCGCCGACACCGACGATCGAGATGTTCGAGGTCTTGACCGTCACGGAATCCGAAGAAGACTCGCCCGACGTTCCGCTGACATCGATGGTGTCGCCCGGCGATGCGGCATTGACGGCGTCTTGCAGCTTGCAGTACGGGGCGGCCTGCGTGCCGGTTCCGGTTTCGGTCGAGCATGTGCCGGACGTGGTTGCGTAGATCGTCGTGCCGCTGGTGGCGACCACGTTCGACGCCGCGCTGCGCGCGGCCACAGCCGACCTGCTCGGCGTCGCGACGGACTCGATCCGCCGCGAATCGCTTACCGGGGTGCTGAAAGTGCGCGATCCCCACGTCGAGAACGTCGAGTTCGCCTCGGCTTTCGTCGATGTCTTCACCACGTGCGCGCCGGATGTGGACGGCGATGCGGCGAGAGCGGGACCAGGCAGGCACATGACAGTGCCGAGAGCTACGGCTAGTGGCGCTGCAAGACGACGGCGACCGAGCACCGGACCCCCACGGATTATCGAGATGTCGAGAGCCCAGGCAGAGTGGGCAATCCGCGATTATCCACGATCGACGCATATTGTTGAGATCTAGATACTGCTACAGCTGTGTCACAGGACCCGCGGGCCGTGAAGCTCGCAGTCGATCCGTGCCCGAGGAGGACTGTCGAAAGTCGCTGAGTCGGAGCCCGTGCCTGCGCCACCATCAGAGGACACGCCGACAGTACTGCACAATGCGCCTACGACACGTTACGTCCTCGCATCAGACCGCGCGACCCGGCCACGCGGTGCAGCACCCCAGCATCGCTTAGTGTGCCCTCCCGGAATGGCACCGGTGTATCCAGCACCTGGCCGCGCGCCTACGCCGCTTCGGCCTGTGTGACGCCCAAGCTGCCCAGATCTAGGGCGTATTCCTCACCGTGCACTGTCACGACGATGGAGACACCGTCGACTCCGGTGGCACGCAGGTAGCTTGCGAGTGTGGAAAGGAGCATGTCCTGGCGGTTCTCCAGTCGCGAGACGCTGCCCTGATCAGTTCCGAGGCGTTCGGCGAGCTCGGCCTGGGTGAGGTCGGCCGCCTTGCGGATCATGGCGAGATTCATGGCGTAGGCACGGTTCATCTCCGCCCGTGCGTCACGCCCTTCAGCTACGTCCATGGCGACCTCGGGCTTCGCGAGGAACCTGTCGACGCGCGCGGTGGCCCGTTCGAACTCGGGGCCGCGCGGCTCACGTGTCTGATTCGTCATCGGAAACCTCCCGCTTCCAAGCGTCGATCAATGGGTCGGCTCGGCTGGCGACGCTGTTGTACCAGACATCGCCGATCCGCGCCTTGTCGCCGACGAACAGCGTCACGACGACCGTACTGGTACCCGGCGGGAACCAGCAGATGAGCCTGACCGCTGCATCCGGATGGTACGGATGGCTCACACGCCACAATTCATAGCGACGCGACTGCCGGACCCATCTCAGGTCGGCGCTCTCCGCCTCACGCGTCGGAGCATGGGGCAGCTCCCGCAGCAGCGTCAGAGCCTCAGCGACATATCTGCGCACGAGCCGTGCGTGCGCATCGCCACGGTCGGCATCGGCGTCGACCCGGTCGAGCCAGTCTCCGAACTGCTTCGGCCAGTCGATCTCCACGAGCAAATTATGGCACCAGTACCATATGGTATGCAAGCCATGAGCCAGTGGAGCGGCACACCCGACAACCCGACCTGCAGGGCTCGTGCTCGTTGTCCGACGTTTCCGGGCCAATTCGACCGGCCAGACAGCGTCGGTGGGCGATGGTGGCGTGGCTTGCCGGTCCGCTGTTGCTGCGCGCGTCCAAGGCCGGAGCCTCCCCAACCGGGCTAAGCGTCGTCGGGTCGCCCAGAAGTCGCAAGGGCCGCTCGAGAGGCCCCAGGTCGGTCGAACCGACGCTGAGCAGCGGTCACCGTCGCGGAGGGCGTCGAGGCTCCAGGTGATCGAGTCGGCCGGATCAGTGGTTCCGGGAATCTCGCACATGCCCGGGTGGAATCGGAACGCCCGGTCCAAGCGGTCCCGCACGGAGTCGGACTCACGCCTGGCAAGCCGCTCGAGGGCTTCGCTGGCCACGCCCCGAAGATGACGGCTTGAGTCCGCGCGGAAGTACACGTGATCCGACGATCCCAGCGACAGCCGGCGGCCACAGTGTGCCGCCATTGGTGAGTACGGCGATCTCGTCCGGACTGTCGAGGCGGCTGCGGAATAACGGAACACGAACAAAATGAGCTTGACCTGATAATCAGGCCACTGGCTCCTCCTCCCATGGGAGGCTACCTGCATGAAGCCGCTCGAGGCATACGGGAAGCCGCACCGCGTGTCCGATGGCGCGCATCGGACCATCCTGAACTCGGCAGCCTGGCAGACGCGGCCTACCCTCTGGGAGAACTCGCCATGACCGATGTTCCGATTGATGCTGTCGACGCCGACGGCAACGATGTCGACCGGGAGGTTGTCGAGCATGCGCGGGCCGAACTTCGAGAGTTCGTCAAGGGTTTGAGCGCGGACGATATCAAATCGGGCGGCTGGTTCACCAAGCTAAGCGCTCAAGCCCTGAGCACCTACACCGACAAAGTCGACTGGCAGTACTTCCAGGAGCGGTATGCGGGCGTCCCGGCGGACGCCGTCGTCGATCAGCGGATCAAGATGGCTGCTCGGTACGCCGCCATCGAAGGTGGGCTCTCTGCCGGGGCCTACTCGGCGGCCATCGTAGCTACCCTTGGAAGCCTTGGCGGTGCCTCGCCGGCCACACTCCCGGCCGCTGCCGTGACCATGATGGTCGATGTCGCGTTCATCACCCGGCTCCAGCTCCGCCTCGCCTACGACGTCGCAGTCCTCTATCGGGTCCCGCTTCACCTGTCCGACCCCGATGACATGTGGAAGCTCATTCGAGTCGCCTTCACGATCAAAAGCGGGGAAGCGGTCCGCGAAGGCGCAGCCAAAGTGGTGCCGGTCATGATGCGGCCGGTGATCAAGCGCTTCTACTCCGGAGCGGTGCTGACCGCCGCGAAGGGGCTTCCCTTCGTCGGGAAGTACCTCCTGCAGCGCAACGTCATCAAGATCGGTATACCCGTGGTCGGCGTTCCGCTGGCGGTGGCGTTGAACCGCTATACGACGCTCCTCACGGGGCGGCACGCACAGGCCGTCTTCCGGAACGAAGCACGGGTGATCGAGCTCGCTGAGGGCTTGAGCACGCAAAGCCGGCACCCACGGTTGATGTTGTGGGTCGCGTGGCTCGTCATCAGCGCCGACTCCAAGATCAGTGACGATGAGGCGCTGTTGATTCGGCATCTGGTAAGGCTGGTCCGGGATCAGCATCAGGTGGTCGACGACCACTTCTCCCAGCTTATTGATATCGACCCCGTCGAGGTGTGGCGACGCCTGGACGCAGAACAGGGGGACCTGAGCGACCTTCTCGACGTGGCCGACAGAGTGGCCACCGTGGACGGTGCCGCAAACGCGCGCGAGAATACCGTCATCTCCGAGCTTCGAGATCACTGCCGCCGAGCCTGACGCTGCCATGCACCTCCTTACCCCTATGAGGAATCGCCATCGTGGCGGTGCGCTGGTCGTGGAGCCAGTGCGGTGCGGTGTGGTCGTACTCGCATACGCTGGCGCCCGCCAGCGTTGCGGGTCGCTTGTCACCCACTGGACCTTGCGGTTAGTGAGCACGAGCACGGCGCGCACGGACGTGTCGGCCGGTGCAAGATCGGTGCCAATGAGGTCATAATCATGATTCGACTCGCAGCGCTAGGAGTTGTGGATCCATTGCTGGAGGCACCCTTGGACACCGCCGCGCTCGTCGCTCCTGAACGCTTGTGGACCGCGAGCGACGTCCTGGCTCGGCCGAGCCCCATACCTGCGGCTTCAGGAGTGTACGGCTGGCATTTTCAACAGCCTCCGTGCCCGGAGCTGCCAACCGGCCAGCTACTTTACGTGGGTATCGCCCCGCGACATATGAAGACGCGAACGAGCGCCCAAAGCCTTCGCACGCGCGTGCGCTACCACTTTCGCGGCAACGCATATGGCTCCACCCTGCGGCTCACTCTGGGATGCCTGCTCGGGCTCGAGCTACGCCGTGTGGGCAGCGGCCAGCGCATGACGTTCTGCAAGCAGGGGGAAGCACACCTGAGCCAGTGGATGGCAGCACATGCCCGAGTCTGCTGGGTGGAGGACCCGGAGCCGTGGGCCGCGGAACGCGAGCTCATCACGCAGCTCGACCTGCCCCTCAACCTGGACCAGAACCAGCACAACAGCTTCCACCCATTCCTCAAGGAGCTTCGCGCCCAGGCGCGTCGGGGAGCGAGAGAGCTCCCGGTCACGTCGTGATCACGAACCAGAGCCACGGCAACGCGGCGACAGCGAGAATGCGCGGCGTGAATACAGGTTGGTGGGTTCACGCGGGCAGCCGGCAGATGCCCGCCGCACGTCCAAGGCCGTTCTGCGCCGACCAGCGTCAACCGCTTGTGCATGACACTGACCGCGGCCGCCCCCGTGATACGGAATCCCCTAAGCATGGGGAGCACGATCAGCGCGTTCCCGGGCAGCTGTACACAGGTGCCCGGGAAGTAGGAATGACGACATCTTCTCGGTGTTCGGTGTTCGGTCAATACCGAACAAAGATCACCTGTTCGCCGTACGGCTTTGACCGAACACCGAACACCGCGGTTGACCGCAGGGACACCGGCAGCTGAGCCGGCTCCCGTAGCCGGCGATTGGGCTGAGCGGGCCAGACGGCGGAACCGTGAGTGCGCGGACGACGTCGCCGCAGTCAAGTGGCTGTGTCGACCATCGAGGTTGGGGATATGGAGTGCTCGAGTCGAGGCCGGTGCGACACGGTAGATCGCTGGACGCCCGGATGGCTCCTCGCAGAGCATCGAGGCCTCCGGGAACTGATCACCTCACAGCCCCCGTCAGCGTGAGCGGCCAGGCTGCATAACGCCAGCTATGCGACCCCGTGACTGGCGTGTCGGTACCCACGACGACAAGCCTAGGCGCTCAAAGCCACAGCGGTGGTGGCATCGGCGCAATCGCGAATCGGGAGGGGCACAGCCACGCGCACCGCGTGGCGCATGGGAGGGCAGCGCGAGGGCCAGGCCGTGACATGCGACAGCACGAAGCCGTACCGGACGGACGGTGAAACGGAATTACCGGATGGATCGGCTCAGAATGAGACGCAAATCAATAGGATTGAATATCAATATGCAGACTTTTAATCCTTGGGTTGTGGGTTCGAGTCCCACGCGTCCCACCCAGCAGGCCTTGGGCCGATGAGATGATTTAGGCGCTTCGTGCTGCGTGGCTGCGGGTGACGGGGGTGCGGGGGTTTCTAGCTTGGGCGCATGGAGATGCGTCAGGGGCTTGTCGGGGTGTCCGCCGTGCTGGCTGCCGGGCTGGGCGGGTGGGCGGCGGTGCCGGCGGCGGCTGTGGGGACGGCGGGGACGCGGGGGGCTGCGGTGCGGGCGGCGGTGGGGAATCCGCTGGCGGGGAATCTCGGGTTCGGGACGATCGTGGAGCGGGACGTGCTGTTGGGGAGCACGGAGACCGAGGGGACGGTGGCGCTGGGCGGGAATCTGGCGTTCGGGCCCGGGTACAACGTGATGATCCATCAGACGGGGACGTACACGGCGCCGGGTGAGAGTTCGCCGACGGCGTTGCTGGTCGGGGGACGGATCTCGACGACGGGGAGCGCTTCGGACGGCGTGCTGAAGGTCCTCAACAACGGTTATGTGCACGTGGGGGACATGGCGGGGATCTCAGCGCTCGCTACGGACTCGAACGGCGCCTCGGTGAACACGCACATCGTGGCCGCAGGTTCGGCGTACGACTCGGTGCCTCGGGTGGAGCTGACGACGCGGGAGACACCTTCGGCGGTGGGGCCGTTCACGTCGCCGATCGACTTCACGTCGTTGTTCGCTACGTATCGGGAGCGGGCGCGGCAGATCGCGGATTGTCCGCAGAATGTGACCTTGACCGACGCGGCCGGGACGGCGCTGCCGCAGCAGACGGGGTTCGGGTCGGGGACGCAGGCCTATGTGACGCTGACGCCGGGCAGGACGAACGTGCTGCATCTGACCGGCGCGGATCTCAATAATCTGTCCGAGTTGAGCTTCCGCACGCAGCCGACCGCGGCTACTCCGTTCGTCGTGGTGGTCGATCCGGTCTCCACCCCGTACCTGTGGCACGTGCCGAATCTGCCGGGGGTCTCGGGCCCGCAGGCTCCGTACATGCTCTGGGATTTCCCGACGGCCACGGACATCACCATGACCAGCGGCGACTCGCTCGAGGGCACGATCTACGCACCGAGCGCGCATCTGGTGGACCTGGACGCGTCGAACATCGAGGGCGACATCGCCGTACGGTCGTTCGAGGCGGGACCGCCGGACGGGAACGGCGGGTACACGAACGCGGGCGAGATCCACGACTTCCCGTTCGCGGCGGAGTTGGACTGCGTGGGGACGGAGACGGGGACGGCGACGCCGACCACGGCTTCGCCCACGGACACGGGGGCTTCGCCTACGCCGGATGACGGGAACTCGCCGAATACGGGGTCTGAGTCGCCTGGGTCGCCCAGCGCGGACAGTTCGACTACGCCTGTCACGCCGACCACGTCTGGAGCGTCTGGGGCGTCGGGTGGCAGTACGCCTGCCGGGACGCCGGTGCCCAGCGGCGGGCCTTCATCGCCGGGCTCCGGGCCGCAGCTGGCGCAGACCGGGTTCGGGGACGGGGTCGCGTTGTTCGGCGGGCTCGGGGCGTTGGCGGCGTTGGTGGGGGCGGCGTTGCTGACCGGGGTTCGGGCGCGGCGGCACTAGGCGGTCAGACGGTGACCGGCGCGGCTAGACGGTGTCGGGCGGTGCCGGGGACTCAGTCGGGTGCGGCTGCGGATGTGAACGCGGCTGCGGATGCGGGTGCGAGTAGACGGTGAGGACGGCGCCGTCGACCTCCACGCGTCGGGAGCGCGTGGTGTCGCCGGCGCGCAGGCGGTCCAGGCAGCGGAGGAACAGTTGCATCTCCTCCGCGTCGAGGACGGCGGCGGCCAGGTCCAGTACGGGCGCGAGGCTCTCGTCGGTCAGTTCGGCAGGTAGTTCACCCGACAGGAGGACGACCGACTCCCCTTCGCGGCCCCGGACCACGGCGGTGGTGGGCCCCCCTTGCACGACAAGCACGTGACTCCCTGGTGCGTTGTGCCGGCGAACCGTGGACGCAGGTCGAGCCCGCGGATCGGTTTCTGCGACGTTAACGTGCGTCGACGTCTCTTGGCGGAGTCTTGACCGAAAATCCCGGTCTCGATGCTTGGCGCCACGGCGGCGCCACCCGGGGGCCAGGCTCGCTCACTCGTTCGGGGCAGCCTCGGGACCCGCGGTGTCGGCCGGCGCGGCGGGTTCGGCGCCCTTTCCGCGCTCCAGCAGGGATTCGACGAGCGCGGCCACATGCCGACGGTCCTGTGCGGAAAGCTGCTGCAGGCTCGCGATGAGCACGTCGACCTCGGGGTCGGGCGCGGCCTCGTAGACGTGGATGCCGCAGGCCTCGGCGGCGGCGCGGCGCACGGCGTCGAGCGGGAGTTCGAGTCCGCGGGCCAGGCCCTCGAGCGTGGCGGGCTGCGGCATCCGGACCAGGCGTTCGGTGGTCGCCAGGTGGTGCACGGTGGAACGCGGGATGCCGCCGCGGCGGGCGACCTCGCCGTAGGACCAGCCCTGGCGCTCCAGTCGCTCGCGCACCAGTTCCTGCAAGGCGTTCATGGCGTTCGACGCCGCGTTCGTCACTTTGACACCTGCACCTGCGCTCGGTGGGACCCGTGGGTATGCCGCGACGCCGATTCTATGCGCAACGCGCGGGACGCGAGTCAACCTGTCGCCATCCCGGAGCCTTCGCAGGGCTCTCCGATCCGGGCCCACCAGCCGGTTTCGCAGCGTTATCAGTCCGTTGCACGCAGTTTCCGCAAAACGCTTGCGCGGGCTTCCGGCGGCGCACTACTGTCCAATCTCGTTGGACAGAACGTCCGACACGGTTGGACACACGACGCAGTCCGCCATCCCCCTCCCGAACCAGGAGATCGACATGAGCATGGATCCGCGCGAGCTCGAGGCCGAGACCGCTGAACTGCTGCCGGGCCGCGAGGCGCTGGGCAAGCTCTCGTTCAGCTTCACCAAGACCGTGAACGTGCACAAGGCGGTCGTGTCGGCCCAGAACACCTCGAACGTCGGCAACTGGTGCTCGCCGGGCGCCGTCGCCGAGGGCGAGGCCGTCCAGAGCATCTCGATCAGCCAGTAGGCGACGCGCAAGCACAGCCCATAACACCGCAGGACCGCTACACCGCAAGACCGCACCACCGCTACACCCCTCGCGAACGATTCTCCGAACACGAAAGGCACCACCATGAGCATGGACATGCACGAGCTCGAGGCCGAGTCCGCCGAACTGCTGCCGGGCCGCGAGGCGCTGGGCAAGCTGTCCTTCAGCTTCACCAAGACCGTGAACGTGACGAAGAACGTCCACGTGGCCGACGTCGCGGCCTCCAACACCTCCAACGTCGGCAACTTCGGCTCCTGGGGCGCGGCGGCCCAGGGCGAGGCCGCGCAGAGCATCTCGATCAGCCAGTAGCGGGCACAGGCCACCAGACGACCGGGCCGAGGGCACGGGGCGCCGCGGACCGCCATCCGCGACGCCCTCCCGTCTTCACGAAACAGTCGAGGACCATGACAGTCGCTTCGCAGACGAAGACACCGGCGTTCGTGCCCGGTCCGGGCGGGTTCGCCACCCTGGTGCCCCTGGCCCGGTCCGCGGCCCCGCTCGGCCGGGGCTTCCCCGTCCCCCGGCCGAGCGCGGGCCTGCGGCTGCACGGCGAGTACCAGGGCTCCGGTTTCACCGAGCCCAAGTACATCGCCCGGCGCGGTGACGGCCAGGTGGTGCAGTTGTCCCGGCTGCTGCACCTGGTCGCCACCGCCGTCGACGGCGAGCGGGACACCGAGGGCATCTCGCATCGGGTCAGCGCGCGCTTCGGGCGCGAGGTCAGCGAGGAGAACGTCCACTTCCTGATCGACCAGAAGCTGATCCCGCTGGGCGTCGTCGTGCCCTGGGAGCAGGAGCACGACGAGGTCGAGGCCCCCGGCTCCGACCTGCTGCTCGCGCTCAAGGGGCACCGCGTGCTGCTGAGCGAGGCGCGGGTGAACCGGATCGGCAAGTCGCTGGCCTGGCTGCACCGGCCGCCCGTCGTGGTGCTGGTGCTGCTCGCGGCCGTGGTGATGGACGTGTGGATGTTCGGCTTCCACGGCGCGATCGCCCCGGTGCTCGGGGTGCTGAACCAGCCCGTGCTGATGCTCGCGGTGTTCGGGCTGACGATCGGCTCGCTGGTCTTCCACGAGTTCGGCCACGCCTCGGCGTGCCGGTACGGCGGAGCCCGCCCCGGATGCATCGGGTGCGGGCTCTATCTGATCTGGCCCTCGATGTACACCGAGGTCACGGACGTCTACCGGATCAGCCGCGGCGGCCGGATCCGCACGGATCTCGGCGGGGTCTACTTCAACGTCGTGTTCATGCTGATGCTGACCGGCTGTTATCTGCTGACCGGTCAGACGTTCCTGCTGAGCGCGGTCTACCTCGGCCACTTCGAGGTGCTGGAGCAGCTGATGCCGGCCGTGCGGCTGGACGGCTACTACATCCTCGGCGACCTCGCCGGGGTGCCCGACCTGTTCGGCAAGATCAGGCCGATCCTGCGCAGCATGGTCCCCGGGCGGCCGACACCGCCCGAGGTCCGCGATCTCAAGCGTTCGGCGCGCGTCATCGTCACCGTCTGGGTGCTGGCGATGGTGCCGCTGCTGCTCGGCGATCTGGGCTACGCGCTGTGGAATCTGCCGCGGATCCTGACCACCGGGGCGCGCTCGCTGACGGAGCAGCTCGCGGGCACCGGTTCCGCCTTCGTGCACGGCCAGATCGCGGCTGGTCTCGTGGGCGTGATCGGCAGCCTGATGCTGGTGTGTCCGCTGGCGGGCATGACGTATCTCTCGGTGCGGCTGTGCGGCCGTCTCGGGCGCACGCTGCGCCGGGTCAGCGAGGACAACACGCTGCTTCAGGTCGGGATCACGGCGACGGGTGCGGTACTGGTCGGCGGCCTGTGCTTCGCATGGGTCGTGGGCCTCACGCCGAAGCCGCTGCCGCCGACGCCGCCGATCGTGCCGATCCTGCAGCCGGGCGTCCCGACGGCGGTGGCGGCCACGGTCGCGCCGACCGGTGCGTCGAGTCCGGCGGCGACCGCCAAGCCGTCCCCGAGCTCGCTCCCGAACCTGCGTCACACCGCGACGGCGTCCGCGTCGAGCAGCGGCGCGGGTGCCGGAGGCGTCGGGGCGAGCGGCGCGAAGTCGGCCGCGGCCGGACAGAGCGCACCGCCCGCGTCCTCGGCCCCGAGCACGGCGGCGGGCACCCCGTCGTCGTCTGCGACCCCCTCGTCCGGTGGCACGTCGCCCACCCCGTCCGCGTCGGCCTCGGCCACGCCGACGAACTCGGCGACCTCGACCACGTCCGCCACGCCCAGCGGATCCCCCTCCTGAAGGAGAACCATGACTTCCCCGAACCAGTACGAACCCCAGTCCCCTCCCCATTCACACCGCGGCGCCGGACGCTCGATAACGGGTATGCGCCGGATGATCCGCGTCGGTGTGCTCGCGACGGCCGCGCTCGGCACGGTCGGCTCGATCGCCGGGATGGCGCAGGCCGTCACCGTCGGCGAGGGCTTCTCGGCCGACCACGACGGCGTGGCGGCGGCGAACAACACCACCTTCGCGCTCAGCAACGCGCACGACCAGACGTCGTTCAAGGACTCGTTCACGATCCACCAGTACGGCGACGTGACCGCCGCGTACCTGCGCAACCAGGCGACGGCCGAGTCGGTCGCCTGCTCGCCGGACGCGCCGTGCCGCGCGGTCTCGCTGTCCTTCCAGATCGTCACGATGGCGGGCGAGGACATCCACCTGAGCGCCGTGAATCTGAGCGACGCCGAGAACGTGCACTGCGCGGGCTGCCAGACCGTCGCAGGCGCCTACCAGTTCGTGGTGAGCACTCCCGGCGCGTTCACGCTGAGCAAGACCGCGCAGACGCAACTGGAGGCGATCCACCACCAGCTCAACGCCCTGAGCAACTCCACGCTCTCGGCCGACCAGGTGCAGGCCCAGGCCGACGCCCTGGCCGCGAAGGTGGCCGCGATCCTGAAGACCGCCGCCGCGACCTCCCCCCAGAAGCCGCCGCTGCAGCCGTTGTCGGCGTCCACGGCCGGCAGCCCCCAGGTCACCGTCTATAAGGATTTCCAGCACCACTGAGACGGTCACTACCCTGCTCGCATGACTGTGGACCGCGAGCATGAGCCGGCTGTGCCGGAGGGCGCACTGCTGCTCTCCGGCATAGTCGGCTCGACTGCGTACGGGCTGGCCGGACCGGGCTCGGACGTGGACCGGCTGGGGATGTTCGCGGCGCCGACGCTGGATCTGGTGGGGCTGCGTGCGCCGGAGGAGAGCCGGGTCAGCACGCATCCGGACGCGACGTACCACGAGGCGGGCAAGGCGCTGCGGCTGTTCCTGGCCGGGAATCCGACGGCGATGGAGCTGCTCTGGCTGCCGGACGAGCTGTACGAGACGCGCACGCCGTTGGGGGACGAGGCGATAGCGCTGCGGAGTTCGTTCCTCTCGGCGCGGCGTACGAAGGATGCGTATCTGGGCTACGCGACGCAGCAGTTCAGGAAGCTGATGCTGCGCGACCAGGGCTCTTCGGCATCGTCGCCCGCGCGGTTGGCGAAGCACGCGCGGCATCTGATGCGGCTGGTCGAGCAGGGGTACGAGCTCTACACGACGGGGCACGTGCGGGTGCGGCTGGCCGAGCCTGAGGTCTATCGGGCGTTCGGGGAGCGGGTGGCGGCGGATCCGCAGGTCGCGGCGCCGTATATGGCCGAGGCGCAGGAGCGGTTCGGGGCGGCGCGCAGCGTGCTGGCGGAGGAGCCGGACTACAAGGCGGCGGAGGCGTGGCTGTTGCGGGTGCGGCGGGCGTTCTGGGACGGGTGATGGGACACTGACCTGGTGGAACTGCTGGCGGCGGTGATCGCGGGGTATCGGGGCGCGGCGGATGCGGAGCGCGCGGCGGCTCAGCGTGCGTATATGCGTGATCAGTTTCCGTACCTGGGGATCCCTACGCCGGAGCGGCGGCGGTTGTCGAAGGCCGCACTGAAGTCGGTCGGCACGGGGAAGAAGCCGACTACGGATGAGTGCGTCGAGTTGGCGTTGCACTGTTGGGAGTTGCCGGAGCGCGAGTTCCGGTACTTCGCGATCGACTACCTCGTGGCGAACGTGAAGTACTGCGACAGCACGCTGCTGCCGACGGTGCGCACGATGCTCACGACGGATTCTTGGTGGGACACGATCGATCCGCTGGCTACGCGGGTTGTGGGGCCGCTCGTCACTGCGGATCCGGCGCTCGTGGGCACGATGGATGCGTGGGTGCGCGACGAGAACATGTGGGTTGCGCGCACGGCGATCCTGCATCAGCTGCACTACAAGGCCGCGACGGACGAGAAGCGGCTGTTCTCGTACTGCACGATCCAGGCTGCGCATCCGGACTTCTTCATCCGCAAGGCGATCGGGTGGGCGTTGCGGGAGTACGCGTACACGGCGCCGGATGCCGTACGTGAGTTCATCAGCCGGACGGAGCTTTCGCCGCTCTCGGTGCGGGAAGCGTCGAAGCACCTTTAGCCGACTGCCGGGTCAGAGGGGCGCGCCGAACTTGGCCACGTAGTGCCAGACGTACTTGAGCTGCTGCGGGTCGTGTCGGCCGGTGGCGACGGCCTCGCCGATGACGCACGGATCGAGCCAGCCGTCGGCGGCTATGCGCGTGCCGAGCTCGACGATCTCGGGGCCGCGGAAGTCGGGGTGCGCGGCCATCTTCTCGACGCGCAGCAGGAATCCGCGATGCCACTCGACCGGGCACGGCAGCAGTTCGGCGGCGACCTCGACGTCCGTGCCGCGGTAGCAGGGGTCGAGGACGAGCGCCTCCACGTCACCGTCTATGCGGACGGGGCCGTGCACGTGCGCCTCTACGTAGTCGTCGAGGTTCTGCCGCGACACGTCGGCCGACGCTAGTTCGATCAGGCCCATGCGATGCGCCGTGCCGAAGTCCTTCGGTTCCGCGGCGCTGTCCGGGAAGCAGAACGTGGCACGTGCGGCGGCCTCGGCAGTCAGCCGGAAGTGCGCGGAGCCGAAGCGGTGCGCGGCCCCGTACGCCCGGCCGCGGAAGTTCAAGGCACCGTAGACGGGGCGCAGTCGCGGCTCGGCCTCGTCGTACGCGCCACCGAAGATGCGGCTCTCCCAGTTCCAGCGGTCGCCGCCGGGATGCGCGGTCAGGCCGCCGTTGCTCGTGCCGGTGACGAACTGGGAGCTGTAGACGCGTTCGCGGGCCAAAGCGGCGAGGATCGGCACGCCGCCGGTCGAGCGGTCCGGGTGGAAGTTGAGCGTGACGCGCAGCGCGGGGTCGAGGGCGGGGCCGGCGGCGAGCGACTCGACGTGCGCGATGGCGCGGGCGTGCGGAGCGTTCAGAGCAGTGCCAGCCCGAGACCGGCGCCCGCGGCCAGCAGCCCGGCCGCGATGCTGCCCGCGATGTTGCCGACGGCGCCGACGAGCGAGCCGTCCTCCGCGAGACGGATCGTCTCGAAGTTGAAGGTGGAGAACGTCGTGTACCCGCCGCAGATCCCGGTGCCCAGCACGGTGACGACGTGCGGGGACAGGCCGTCGTGCAGCGAGAGTCCGGTGATCAGGCCGAGGACGAAGGAGCCTGACACGTTGATCACCCACGTGCCCCAGGGGAACGCGGACTCGAACTTCTGCGCCACGGCCTGGTCGAGCAGGTAGCGCGCGAGGGCGCCGACCGCCGCGGCGAGACCGACGAGGAGCGCGAGCAGCATCAGGAGCTCCGCCCCACGTAGCGGATGACCTCGACGTCGTCGATGATCACCAGGCCCTCCGTCACCAGTTCGTCGAGCTGCGGCAGGAACTCGTCGATGCGCGCGCGTTCGTCCACGATGACGATCGCGACCGGCAGGTCCTGGGACAGGCTGAGGAACCGCGTCGTGTGGATGTGGCTGCTGGCGCCGAAGCCCTCGATGCCGCGCATCACGGTCGCGCCCGCCAGCCCGGCACGATGCGCGCGCTGCACGATCTCGGTGTAGAGCGGGTGGTGGCGGTACTGGTCGCTCTCGCCGATGAAGATCGTCAGCCGACGCGCGGGTCCGGTGAGTCTCATCGCAGCGCCTCCGATTCGCTCGATTCGGTGTGCTGTTCGGGCACGGCCGCCTCTTCGGTACCGCGGGTGTTGCGGTAGGCGACCAGCGCGCGGCCGACCGCGAGGCCGAGGGTGGTCGCGGCGAGTCCGGCGAAGAGCGAGCCGAAGACGTTGGCCGCGGCCACGCCGTAGCGGCCGGCCGAGATCAGCTTGTCGGTGTCCACCATCCAGGTGGAGAACGTCGTGTACGCCCCGCAGAAGCCCGTGCAGAACAGGGGCCTGAGGTACTTCGTGGGCGGCCAGACCTCGAGGATCAGCACCAGCAGCAGCGCCAGGATGAAGGAGCCGGAGATGTTGATCGCGAAGATCGTCGCCGGGAACGTGGCGTGCGCCGTCGGGAAGGCCAGGCCCAGCAGATAGCGCGCCTCCCCGCCCGCGAAGCCGCCGAGCGCGATGGCGGCGAGCACCCGCGGGTCCTGCCGTCGCCGGCGCGGCCGGGGCGCGAAGGGACGTCCGTCGACTTCGGGGGCCATAGCGACAGCGTATAGGCTCAACGACCGTGAAGATTCTGGTCATCGGCGGCGGCGGCCGCGAGCACGCCATCTGCGTCGCCCTCAGCAAGGACGACTCCGTCACCGCGCTGCACTGCGCCCCCGGCAACCCGGGCATCGCGCAGGTCGCCGAGACGCACCCGGTGGACGCGCTCGACGGGGCCGCGGTGGCCACGCTGGCGCTGCAGCTGGGCGTGGACCTGGTCGTGGTCGGCCCGGAGGCGCCGCTGGTGGCCGGGGTGGCGGACGCGGTGCGCGCGACCGGGACCGCCTGCTTCGGCCCGACCCGAGAGGCCGCGCAGCTGGAGGGCTCGAAGGCCTTCTCCAAGGACGTCATGGCCGGGGCCGGGGTGCCGACCGCCGAGTCCTTCGTGTGCACGACGGTCGAGGAGGCGGAGCACGCGCTCGACGCCTTCGGCCCGACCTACGTGGTCAAGGACGACGCGCTGGCCGCGGGCAAGGGCGTCGTGGTGACGGACGACCGGGCGGCCGCGCTGGACCACGTGCGCGACTGCGTGCTGCGGCCCGGCGGCGGACGCGTCGTCGTCGAGGCCTTCCTGGACGGGCCCGAGGTCTCGCTGTTCGCGATCACCGACGGCACGACCGTGCTCCCGTTGCAGCCCGCGCAGGACTTCAAGCGGATCGGCGACGGCGACTCCGGGCCGAACACCGGCGGCATGGGCGCCTACTCGCCGCTGGACTGGGCCCCGGAGGGCCTGGTCGACGAGGTGATGGAGCGGGTGCTGCAGCCGACCGTGGACGAACTGCGCCGCCGCGGCACGCCGTTCGCCGGGCTGCTGTACGCCGGGCTCGCGCTGACCAGCCGCGGCACCCGCGTCGTCGAGTTCAACGCGCGCTTCGGCGACCCGGAGACGCAGGTCGTGCTGCCGCTGCTGAAGACCCCGCTGGCCGGCGTGCTGCTGCGCGCCGCGACCGGCACGCTCGCCGACCAGGAGCCGCTGAGCTGGCACGACGGCGCCGCGGTCACCGTCGTGCTGGCCTCCGACGGCTACCCGGCGAGCTCGCACACCGGCGACGTGATCCGCGGCGTGCGCGCGGCCGAGATGCTCTCCGCGCCGACCGGCGGTTCGGTGACGGTGTACCAGGCCGGGACCGCGCGCAACGCCGAGGGCGAGCTCGTCACCGCCGGCGGCCGGGTGCTCGCGGTGACCGGGCGCGGCCGGGACCTGGCCGGGGCGCGCAAACTGGCCTACGCGGGCGTCACCGAGGTCGGCTTCGACGGCGCGCAGCACCGCACCGACATCGCGTCGGCGGCGCTCGCCGGAACGGTGCGCCCGGCCGACGCGTAGCGCACCGTTCAATCACTCATACGAGCGCATCCCGGGCCTTCCCGGGTGCCGTGCCGCGCTGACCGGCGCTACAGTCCGGAATAAGGGACTCTTCGGTCCCGCAGCGGAGCACTTCGGGAGCGGGTGAACGCGGTGGGCGTCACGGACCAGCCGGTGCGGCTGGCCAGGGCGATCCTGCGGATCGGGGCCCTGGCGGTCGCGCTCTGGGTGCTGCTGGGCACCGGGGTCGCGGCGCTGGCCGCCTGGCTGCTGCCCGGCTACGTCGCGCTCGGCGCCGCGGTCGCGGTGCTCGGCTTCACCGCGGTGCCGGTCTGGCGCTTCCACCGGATAGCCCCGCCCGCCTCGGAGACGGTGCCGCTGGAGAACGCGGACCGCAGCGAGCTCGCGCTGATCGTGCGGCAGATCTCGGCCGCGCTCGGCGTGCCGGTGCCCGCGGCGATAGAACTCTCCCCGGACTGCGACGCCTGGCTCGAACCCCGGGTCGGCGGTCCGGTGCTGGTGGTCGGGACGCCGTTCCTGTGGTGGCTGCGGGTGAGCGAGCTGCGCGGGCTGCTGGCGCCGGTGATCGCGGGCCTGGAGGCGGCGCACGACCCGGCCGTCGTCCGGGCCCGTCGCATCGTGCGGCGTCTGGACTGCGCGCAGCGGCAGGGCTGCGCACCCTGGCCGCGCGGCCTGCTGGCCCGGGTGGCGGACGGCTGCCGGGCCCGGGCCGAGGGGATGGAGCGGGTGATCGCGGCGCAGGCCTCGCAGCGGGCCAGGATCGTGGAGCCGGCCGGGCGGGTGTACGCGCACGAGCAGGTGGGCCTGGTCGCGGCGGCCTGGGACCGGCTGCTGACCCGGCTGGCGTATCCGGCCTGGGACGCGGGCTACGCGCCGAACGCGCTGAACGCCGCGCTGGTGTCCGCGCTGGTGGAGCTCGGCGAGCGGGACCGGGTGGGCGTCGGGCTCGCGGACCGGCTGAGCGAGCGGCCCGGCTGCGACCTGCTGGACGAGCCGGGGGAGGTGGACCGGGCGGTGTCCGCGATCGTGCCGGTGGTCTACCAGGCCGAGCCGGTGGACCGGGCGCTGGACTGGGGCGACTACACCCGGCTGGTCGCCGAGCCGCTGCTGCGCAAGGCGGCGGCCGCGGCGCCGGACCACCCCCTCGTGGCGAAGACCAGGGCCCTGCTGCTCGCCCCCGCACCCAGTACGACGATCACACCGATACCCGACGCCGGCGACGGCGAGCTCCCGGCCGGGCTGCGCGCCGTGCTCCAGTGCGGGCTGGTCGACCTCGGCTACGCGAACTTCACCGTGGACTGGCTGGACGGCGTCGTGCTGCGGGACGCGGCCGGGCTGACCGTGCCGGTGGACGAGATCGTGCACGCGCTCGTCGACTACTCCGACTTCACCCCGCTGCGGGACTGGCTCTCCTACGCAGCCCGGCTCTAGCCCTCCGGCAGCGGTTAGGATCGTGGGCGGCGGGCCAGGTCTGTCCCGCTGAAATCCTCCCCGAAGGAGCGATCCGTCGTGATCGGACGGTACACACTTCCGGACATGGGCCGAGTCTGGTCCGAAGCTCACAAGTACGAACTCTGGTGCCAGGTCGAGACCCTGGTCATGGAGGCGCACGCGGCGGCCGGGGTGGTCCCCGCCGACGCGCTCGAGGCGGTGCGCAAGGCGCCGGCCCCCACCCCCGAGGCGGTCGCCGAGATCGAGGCGGTCACCCAGCACGACGTCATCGCGTTCCTGAGCGCCTGGGCCGACAACACCGAGCCGCGCGAGGCCGCGGCCTACGTGCACTTCGGCATGACGTCCTCCGACCTGCTGGACACGGCGCTCGCGCTGCAGCTGGTCGAGGCCACGGACATCCTGCTCGAGAAGGCGGACCGGCTGGTCGCCGTGCTCCGCGACCACGCCCTCGCGCACCGGAACACGCTGCGCGTCGGGCGCACCCACGGCATCCACGGCGAGCCGGACGTGTGGGGCCACCGGGTGGCCGACTTCGCGTTCGGCGTCGCGCGGTCCCGGGACCGGCTGCGCCGCTCGCGCGCGGCCGTCGGCGTGATGGCGATCTCGGGTGCGGTGGGCACGTACTCGAACATCGACCCGGCCGTCGAGGCGTACGTGGCGCAGAAGCTGGACCTGAAGGCGGCGGACGTCTCCACTCAGGTCGTGCTGCGCGACGGGATCTCCGAGTGGGTCAGCGACCTGGCGATCATGGCCACGGTGCTCGAGGCGATCGCGCTCGAGGTGCGGCACGGACAGCGGACCGAGGTCAGGGAGCTGTCCGAGGCGTTCGGCAAGGGCCAGAAGGGCTCCTCCGCGATGCCGCACAAGAAGAACCCGATCATCTCGGAGCGGATCGCGGGCATGGCGCGGATCGTGCGCGGGCAGATCGTGCCGGTGATGGAGGGCATCCCGCTGTGGCACGAGCGGGACATCTCGCACTCGTCCACCGAGCGGATCGCGCTGCCGGACGCCTCGATCGCGCTGGACTACCTGCTGAATCTGACGATCCGGCTGGTCGACGGCCTGGTCGTGAACGAGGCTCGGATGCTCGCCAACCTGGAGTCCACCGGCGGGCTGATCTACACCTCCACGGTGCTGCTCGAGCTCGTCGAGATGGGCCTGGAGCGCGACACGCAGGCGTACCCGCTGACCCAGCGCGCGGCGATGAAGACCTGGGAGACCGGCCGGCCGTTCCGCGAGACGCTGCGCGAGGAGGCCGCCGAGGCGAACCTGGAGATCGACGAGAAGCGGCTGGACGAGGTCTGCCGTCCGGAGCGCTTCGTCACCCGGCTCGACGGGATGTTCGCGAAGCTGGCGGACCTGAAGTGACCGACACGCTGACCGATGTCCCCGGCGTGCGGCATCTCGGGTCCGGCAAGGTGCGCGAACTGTACGAGGTGGACGGCAAGCTGCTGCTCGTGGCCTCGGACCGGATCTCCGCGTTCGACTACGTGCTGGACACCCCGATCCCGGACAAGGGCAGGATCCTCACCCAGCTGAGTCTCTGGTGGTTCGAGCAGCTGGCCGACCTGGTGCCGAATCACCTGGTCACGACCGATCCGGCGATGTTTCCCGTGGAACTTCGCGATCACAAGGACTTGCTATCGGGCCGCTCCATGCTCTGCGAGCGGCTGTCCATGATCGAGATCGAGTGCGTCGCGCGCGGCTACCTGACCGGCTCCGGACTGGCCGAGTACCAGGCGCACGGGACGGCGTGCGGCATCGCGCTGCCACCCGGGCTCGTGGACGGATCGCGGCTCGCCGAACCGATTTTCACACCGGCGGCCAAGGCGGCGGTCGGCGAGCACGACGAGAACATCGACTTCGCCGAGACCGCGCGCCGGGTCGGTGCGGAGCTGGCCGCGGAGATCCGCGAGCTGACCCTCGCGATCTACCGCCGGGCGCACGAGATCGCGGCCGAGCGCGGGATCATCCTGGCCGACACCAAGTTCGAGTTCGGACAGCGCGCGGACGGCACGGTCGTGCTGGCCGACGAGGTGCTCACGCCGGACTCCTCGCGCTTCTGGCCCGCCGACCTCTGGGAGCCGGGGCACGCGCAGTCCTCGTACGACAAGCAGTACGTGCGCGACTGGCTCACCTCCGCCGAGTCCGGCTGGGACCGGAAGTCCGGCGAGGCGCCGCCCGCGCTGCCGGACGAGGTGGTCGAGCGCACGCGCGGCCGCTACGTCGAGGCCTACGAGCGGCTGACGGGCCGCGTGTTCACATAGGTGCAGGTCAGCCGGACCCGGGCGGGGGCACTGCCTCCGCCCGGGTAGGCTTGAGGCACCGCCAACAGCGATCACACGCGGACGTGTGTGGTCACGACACCGGGAGCGTTTCATGGCACGCGTCGTGGTAGACGTCATGCTGAAGCCGGAGATCCTCGACCCGCAAGGGCAGGCAGTCAATCGCGCGTTGCCGCGCCTGGGCTTCGACGGGGTCGTCGACGTCCGCCAGGGCAAGCGCTTCGAGGTGGAGCTGACCGGGCCGGCCGACGAGGCCGCGCTCGCCAGGGTCCGCGAGATGGCCGAGAAGCTGCTCGCCAACACCGTGATCGAGGAGTATCGAGTGCGGGTGGAGGACTGATGCCGGCCCGCATCGGCGTCGTCACCTTCCCCGGCACCCAGGACGACACCGACGCGCTGCGCGCCGCCCGCGTGGTCGGCGCCGAGCCCGTCGCGCTCTGGCACCGCGACCCCGCGCTGCACGGCGTGGACGCGGTGATCCTGCCGGGCGGCTTCTCCTACGGCGACTACCTGCGCGCCGGCGCCATCGCCCGGTTCTCCCCGGTGATGGAGGCGGTCATCGCGGCCGCCCGCGAGGGCCTGCCGGTCCTCGGCATCTGCAACGGCTTCCAGATCCTGTGCGAGTCGCACCTGCTGCCGGGCGCGCTGATCCGCAACGCGGGCACGCTGTTCATCAACCGGGACGTCAAGCTGCGGGTCGAGTCGACCTCGACCGCGTGGACCTCGGACTACACGGTCGGCCAGGAGATCCTGATCCCGATCAAGAACGGCGAGGGCAAGTTCGCCGCCGACGAGAAGGTGCTCGACGAGCTCGAGGCCGAGGGCCGCGTGATCGCCCGCTACGTCGACAACCCGAACGGCTCGGCACGGGACATCGCCGGTATCGCGAACGCGGCCGGGAACGTCGTCGGCCTTATGCCGCACCCGGAGCACGCCATCGAGGACCTCACCGGCCCGTACCCCGGCCCGGCCACCGACGGCCTGCCCTTCTTCACGTCCGTTCTGAAGCAGCTGGTGAACGCCTGATGAGCGAGAACAAGTACCAGGTGGACACCGTCGAGCGCGCCACCGCGTCCCCGGAGACCGAGCAGCCGTACGAGGCGCTCGGCGTGAAGGACGACGAGTACGCGCGCATCCGGGAGATCCTGGGCCGCCGCCCGACCTCCTCCGAGCTGGCCATGTACTCGGTGATGTGGTCGGAGCACTGCTCCTACAAGTCCTCGAAGGTGCACCTCAAGCAGTTCGGCGAGAAGGCGCCGGAGGTGGACTTCCTGCTCGTCGGCCCGGGCGAGAACGCGGGCGTCGTGGACGTCGGCGGCGACCTGGCCGTCACCTTCAAGATCGAGTCGCACAACCACCCGTCGTACGTGGAGCCGTACCAGGGCGCCGCGACCGGCGTCGGCGGCATCGTGCGCGACATCCTGACGATGGGCGCGCGCCCGGTGGCCGTGCTCGACCCGCTGCGCTTCGGCCCGGCGGACGCGGCCGACACGCACCGGGTGCTGCCCGGCGTGGTGCGCGGCATCGGCGGCTACGGCAACTCGCTCGGCCTGCCGAACATCGGCGGCGAGGTCGTGTTCGACGCCTGCTACTCCGGCAACCCGCTCGTCAACGCGCTGTCCGTCGGCGTGCTCAAGAAGAGCGAGATCAAGCTCGCGAAGGCGGACGGCCCGGGCAACCGCGTCGTGCTGTTCGGCGCGCGCACCGGCGGCGACGGCATCGGCGGCGCGTCCGTGCTGGCGTCCGCCACCTTCGACGAGGACAAGCCCTCCAAGCGGCCGAGCGTCCAGGTGGGCGACCCGTTCATGGAGAAGGTCCTGATCGAGTGCTGCCTGGAGATCTACGCCGAGGACCTGGTCACCGGCATCCAGGACCTCGGCGCCGCGGGTCTGTCCTGCGCGACCACGGAGCTGGCCGCGGCCGGCACCGGCGGCATGGACGTGCAGCTGGACCTGGCCCCGCTGCGCGACGCGACGCTCGTTCCCGAGGAGATCCTCATGAGCGAGTCGCAGGAGCGGATGATGGCGGTCGTCACGCCGGAGAACCTGCCGCGCTTCTTCGCGATCTGCGAGAAGTGGGACGTCATCGCGACGGTCATCGGCACCGTCACCGACACCGGCCGGCTCCGGATGACCTGGCACGGCGAGACGATCGTGGACGTGGACCCGCGCACCCTCGCGCACCAGGGCCCGGTCTACGAGCGGCCGTACCACCGGCCGTCCTGGCAGGACGCGCTGCAGGCCGACGCCCCGAGCGCCGAGCGGCTGGCCCGGCCCAAGACCGGCGACGAGCTGCGCGAGACCGTGCTGACGATGATCGCCAGCCCGAACCTCGCGGACAAGACCTGGGTGCTGGAGCAGTACGACCACCGGGTGCGCGGCAACACGGTCCTGGCACACGGCGAGGACTCCGGGATGCTGCGCGTCTCCGAGGACACCGGCGCCGGCATCGCGCTGTCCACGGACGGCAACGGCCGCTACACCAAGCTCGACCCGTACACCGGTGCGCAGCTCGCGCTGGCCGAGGCGTACCGCAACGTCGCCGCGACCGGTGCCAAGCCGCTGGCCGTCACCGACTGCCTGAACTTCGGCTCCCCCGAGGACCCCGAGGTGATGTGGCAGTTCGCAGAGGCCTGCCGCGGTCTCGCGGACGCCTGCCTGGAGCTGGGCACCCCGGTCACCGGCGGCAACGTGTCCTTCTACAACCAGACCGGCTCCGAGGCGATCCACCCGACGCCGATCGTGGGCGTGCTCGGCGTGATCGACGACGTGGCCCGCCGCACCCGCAGCGCCTTCGAGACCGAGGGCGAGATCCTGCTGCTGGTCGGCGAGACGCGCGACGAGTTCGGCGGCAGCGAGTGGGCGCACGTGGCGCACGGCCACCTCGGCGGTCTGCCGCCGAGGCTGGACCTGGAGCGCGAGCGGCAGCTGGCCGAGATCCTGATCGCGGGATCGCGCGACGGCATGCTCTCGGCTGCGCACGACCTGTCCGACGGCGGCCTGGTGCAGGCGATCGCGGAGTCCTGCCTGCGCGGCGGCCACGGCGCCCGCGTCGTGCTGCCGAGCGAACTCGACCCCTTCGTCGCGCTGTTCTCCGAGTCGGCCGGCCGCGCCGTCGTCGCGGTGCCGCGCAGCGAGGAGAAGCGGTTCACCGACATGTGCGTCTTCCGGAACGTCCCGGTGGCGCGCATCGGCGTCGTGGACGGCGACGAGCTCGACGTGCAGGACCAGTTCGCCATCCCGCTGGACGAACTGCGCGAGGCGTGGACCGGCACGTTCCCGAAGCTGTTCGGCTGAGCGGAATCCGGAATCCGTCGATGGAGCGCAAGGAGCTCGCCGCCGCGGTCAAGGAATCAGTACGCGCATTCGCGCAGAAGGTTCCCGGCCGCAGCGTCGAGCTCCGCGTCCCGCCCTTCGTAGCGGTCCAGTGCGTCGAAGGCCCCCGCCACACCCGCGGCACCCCGCCCAACATCGTCGAGACCGACGCCGCCACCTGGCTCGCCCTCGCCGACGGCACCCTGGCCTGGTCCGACGCCGTGGCCGACGGCCGCATCTCCGCCTCGGGACCGCGAAGCGATCTCAGTATGTATCTCCCCCTGTAGCATCGTCTCCGTTGGATCGGAGAATTCAATAAGGGGTGGGGAATTCATGCGTTCTCGTACTGCTGCCGTCTGCGCGGCGGCTCTCATCGGCGCGGCCGCGTTCACGCCGCTGTCGGCGCAGGCGGCGGACGAGGTGCCGGGCACCTTGATCGTCATGGGCGACACCAATCCGACCACGTTGACCGGGGTCTCGCAGGCGGCCTACACGATGACGGGCCACCACAACCAGCAGATCGTGGCCGTCACCACGACCGGCGCCGTCGACTTCAGCTACCAGCCGTGGACCGGCGTGTGGCGAAGCTGGCAGACGTTGGCCCAGCCGGGTGTGACGGTCAAGGGCGTCGGCATCGCGGGTATGCCGGACGGCTCCTCGCAGCTGATCGAGGTCACCTCGACCGGACAGCTGCTGCACACCATCCGCAACAACGACACCACCTGGCAGGCCGGTTGGGCCTCTCCCGCCGGATCGACCGGCTTCAAGCAGGCGGCCATCACCGCGATGCCGGACGGCTCCGCCCAGCTCGTCGCCGTCACCACCAGTGGCGTGCTGATGCACAACATCCGCTTCGCCAACGGCAGCTGGCAGGGCTGGCGCGCTCTGAGCCAGCCCGGCGTCACCGTGACGGACGCGAGCATCGCAGGCCTCGAAGACGGTACGGCGCAGATCATCGAGGTCACCTCCACCGGCGTGCTCAAGCACAACCTGCGCGAGGCGAACGGCAGCTGGCAGACCGGCGGCTGGGGCACCCCGAGCGGCGCGACCGGCATCACCCAGGCCACCATCACCGGAATCGACGCGACCGGCTCGGAGATCGCGGCCCTGCTGCCCGACGGCCTGGTCGAGACCGTCGACCGCAACCCGGACGGTTCGTGGACGGGCTGGACCGAGCAGGAGAAGAACGACCCGGACCCGGTCACCTTCAGCTACGTCTACGTCGGCGGGCACCCGGTCTACCACAGCGAGCAGATCGAAGTGACCAGCAACTGAGGCGTGCGGGCCCCGGTTCGGTCTCAAGGGCTGATCGGGGCCCGTCGGCCATGACGTAGACTGGGGGCGTGAAGCGCCCAGATGGACGACTGACCCACGACATACTCCCCGACGAAGACAAGCACCCGCAGGACGCCTGCGGAGTGTTCGGCGTGTGGGCACCCGGGGAAGAGGTCGCCAAGCTGGCGTACTTCGGGCTGTACGCACTGCAGCACCGGGGGCAGGAGTCCGCGGGGATCGCGGCCTCGAACGGCTCGCAGATCCTCGTGTACAAGGACATGGGCCTGGTCTCGCAGGTCTTCGACGAGGAGACGCTCGGCACCCTGCGCGGGCACCTGGCCGTCGGGCACACCCGCTACTCGACCACCGGCTCCTCCGTCTGGGAGAACGCGCAGCCGACGTTCCGGGCCACGCCGCACGGCGCGATAGCGCTGGGGCACAACGGGAACCTGACCAACACCGCCGAACTGGTCGAGCTGGTCGGGGCCGCCCGGGCGAACGGCGCGGTGCTGGGCAAGGACCGCGGCGCCAGCTCGGACAGCGACATGATGACCGACCTGCTGGCCAGCCGCTCCGAGCTCAGCCTCGAGGACGCGGCGCTGCAGGTGCTGCCGCGGCTGCGCGGGGCCTTCTCGCTCGTGTTCATGGACGAGACCACCCTCTACGCCGCGCGCGACCCGCAGGGGATCCGGCCGCTGGTGCTCGGCCGGCTGGACCGCGGCTGGGTGGTGGCCAGCGAGAGCGCGGCGCTGGACATCGTCGGCGCCTCCTTCATCCGGGAGATCGAACCGGGCGAGCTCGTCGTCATCGACGAGGAGGGGCTGCGCTCGCAGCGCTGGGCCCAGCCCGAGCCGAAGGGCTGCGTCTTCGAGTACGTCTACCTGGCCCGCCCGGACACCGCGATCGCCGGCCGCTCGGTGAACGCCTCCCGGCTCGCGATGGGCCGCCGGCTCGCCGTGGAGCACCCGGTCGAGGCCGACCTGGTCATCCCGACCCCGGAGTCCGGCACCCCGGCGGCGATCGGCTACGCGGAGCAGTCCGGCATCCCGTTCGGGCACGGCCTGGTCAAGAACGCCTACGTGGGCCGCACCTTCATCCAGCCCAGCCAGACGATCCGGCAGCTCGGCATCCGGCTCAAGCTGAACCCGCTGCGCGAGGTCATCGAGGGCAAGCGGCTGATCGTGGTGGACGACTCGATCGTGCGCGGCAACACGCAGCGCGCGCTGGTCCGGATGCTGCGCGAGGCCGGAGCGCTCGAGGTGCACGTGCGCATCTCCTCGCCGCCGGTGAAGTGGCCGTGCTTCTACGGCATCGACTTCGCCACCCGGGCCGAGCTGATCGCGAACGGCCTGTCGGTGGAGGAGATCGCGCACTCGCTCGGCGCCGACTCGCTCGGCTACATCTCGCTCGACGGCATGATCGAGTCGACCACGATTGCGGCCGACCGGCTGTGCCGAGCCTGCTTCGACGGCGTGTACCCGGTCGAGCTGCCCGACCCGGAGCGGCTCGGCAAGCACCTGCTGGAGATCCCGACCGACGTCGCCGCGTCGCTCAGCCACCCCTGAAAGGCCACCCGAAGTGAACACGTACGCAGCTGCCGGAGTCGACATCGAAGCCGGTGACCGCGCCGTCGAGCTGATGAAGCAGTGGGTGGCCAAGGCTTCCCGGCCCGAGGTCCTAGGCGGGCTCGGCGGTTTCGCGGGCCTGTTCGACGCGAGCGCGCTGACCAACTACCGGCGCCCGCTGCTGGCCACCTCCACCGACGGCGTCGGCACGAAGGTCGCGCTGGCGCAGAAGATGGACGTGCACCACACCATCGGCTTCGACCTCGTCGGCATGGTCGTCGACGACCTGGTCGTGTGCGGGGCCGAGCCGCTGTTCATGACGGACTACGTCTGCATCGGCAAGGTCGTGCCGGAGACGGTCGCGGCGATCGTGCGCGGCATCGCGGAGGCGTGCGCCGAGGCTGGCTGCGCGCTCATCGGCGGCGAGACCGCGGAGCACCCGGGGCTGCTGGCGCCGGGCGAGTACGACGTGGCGGGCGCGGCGACCGGCGTCGTCGAGGCGGACGAGCTGCTCGGCCCGGAGCGGGTCGCGGCGGGCGACGCGGTGCTGGCCATCGCGTCCTCGGGCCTGCACTCGAACGGATACTCGCTGGTCCGGCACGTGCTGCTGAAGCAGGCCGGCTGGGATCTGGACCGCGACGTGCCGGAGTTCGGCCGCACCCTCGGCGAGGAGCTGCTGGAGCCGACGAAGGTGTACGCGAAGGCCTGCCTGGAGCTGGCCCGCCGGGTGCCGATCCACACGTACGCGCACGTCACCGGCGGCGGTCTGGCCGCCAACCTGGCGCGGGTCATCCCGGCCGGGCTGCACGCGCGCCTGGACCGCTCGACCTGGACGCCGCCCGCGGTGTTCCAGACGGTCGGCACGGTCGGCTCGATCGAGCGCGGCGAACTGGAGCGCACGCTGAACATGGGCGTCGGCATGGTCGCGGTGCTCGCGGCGGACCAGGCGGACGCGGCGTTGCGCGCGCTCGGCGAACTGGGTCTGCGCGGCTGGTCGCTGGGCACCGTGGAGGCGGCGGCGGACGCGAAGGCGCCCGGTTCGGCGGCCCTGGTCGGCGACTACGCCTGAGGCCGTGCCCGGAGATCATCCGCAGAGAGCGGAAGGACAGGCGGAGCGGCTCGGCCGTCCTGCCTGTCCTTCACCAGCTCGGGTCAACGATGAGGGAACGAGTCTTCCTCGTCCTCGTCTTCCTCTTCGTCGTCATCCTCTTCAGCGTCCTCGGCGTAATCCGCATAAGCCGCATAGCGTTCATCGAGTTCATGGTCGCGGGAACCATTACTTCTCGACGGCGGATGCGGATCACTGACGCCCAGCTCTGACCGCAGACGGTCGAGGTCACCGGCCGGCTGGTACTTCAGCTGGCGAGCGACCTTGGTCTGCTTGGCCTTGGCCCGGCCGCGCCCCATGGCTCGACCCCCTCAACGACGGGGCGTTCGCACAACC
>Ga0310811_10000442_pt1 | contig 55370 bp, 54 predicted proteins | sample YCmetagenome_FD_207642 | JGI IMG/M metagenome (GOLD analysis project Ga0310811, IMG submission 207642) | Soil microbial communities from experimental microcosm in Duke University, North Carolina, United States - YC | ecosystem: Engineered > Artificial ecosystem > Soil microcosm > Unclassified ... | reverse complement strand
GGCCGCGTGGGCCACGGCGGTGCGCGCGGTGACGAGGTCGGCCCGCATCCCGTCGACGTCGAAGGCCGCACACACCGAGGCGATCCGGCGCAGCTCGGCGTCCGGAAGGGTCACCTTGGGCAACAACGCGCGGGCCGCCGCCACCTGCGCGGCGAGTGCGGCCTCCTCGTCGCGCCAGCGATCGACGAACCCGGCCGGGTCGGCCTCGTAGTCCAGCCTCCGGCGTACGACGCGGACCCGCTGGTCGACGTCACGGGCGGCGGCGACCTCCACGGTCAGCCCGAAGCGGTCGAGAAGCTGCGGGCGCAGCTCGCCCTCCTCCGGGTTCATCGTGCCGACCAGCAGGAACTCCGAGGCATGCGACAGCGACACCCCGTCGCGCTCGACGTGCGCGCGGCCCATCGCGGCTGCATCCAGCAACAGGTCCACCAGGTGGTCGTGCAGCAGGTTGACCTCATCGACGTAGAGCAGCCCCCGGTGCGCGGCCGCGAGCAGTCCGGGCTGGTAGGCACGCACCCCGTCGGACAGTGCGCGCTGCAGGTCCAGCGAGCCGATCAACCGGTCCTCGGTGGCCCCCACCGGCAGCTCCACCAGTCGCGAGACGCGCTCGGCCCGGGGGGCGTCCGTCGGGTGCGGGCCGTCCGGGCAGCCGGCGTCGGGCCGCTCCGGGTCGCAGCCGAACCGGCACCCGCCGACCACCGTGCGGGCCGGGAGCAGACCGGCCAGGGCGCGCACGATCGTCGATTTGGCCGTGCCCTTCTCCCCGCGGACCAGGACCCCGCCGATCGCCGGGTGCACGGCGGTGAGCAGCAGCGCCAGGCGCATGTCCTCGTGACCGACCACCGCGGAGAACGGGAACGCGCTCCTGGGTGCCGCCGCCACTTCGGTCACGAGGCCAACTCGCGGCGTGCTCTACGCATGGGGATGTGCTCGATGCCGTCCCAGTCGTAGGCGGACCCGGTCGCCACGAACCCCAGACCGCTGTAGAGACCGACGGACGACGTCTGCGCGTCGAGCACGCAGTCACCGTCCCCGACCTCGGCGAGTACGGCGTCCATCAGCCGGCGGGCGAGTCCCTGGCCCCGGAACTCCTCCGCCACGCACAGCCGCCCGATCCGGTAGCCGCCGTCGGGCTCCTTGAGCAGGCGTAGGCATCCGAGCACCCGGTCCGCGCCGTCCCGTCCGCTGATGTCGCCGACGCCACCACCGGCGCCGCTGGCCAGCCAGTAATGCCGGGTCCGGGGCTCGAGGTCGCGGCCGTCCAGCTCGGGGTACGGGCAGGCCTGTTCCACCACGAAGACCTCCACCCTCAGCTTCAGCAGCGAGTACAGGGTGGCGGCGTCGAGGTCGACCGCCCAGCTTCGGCGGAGGGTCGCCGCGACCGACAGGGTGCTCACCGGCCTTGCTTACCAGACTTCTGACCACCGCTGCGACGCCGGAGGCACGGACCGGACGCATCTCACTCCCGGGCGATACTGTCGGGGCGTGCGGCATTTCGATCTGGTGATCATCGGTTCCGGTTCCGGGAACTCCCTGCCCGACCGGCGGTTCAGCCATCTGCAGGTCGCGCTCATCGAGGAGAGCGCGATCTTCGGTGGTACCTGTCTCAACGTCGGGTGTATCCCCACCAAGATGTTCGTCTACGCGGCGAACATCGCCCACTGGGCCAACGACTCCTCCCGCTACGGCGTCGACGCCAGCGTGGACAAGGTGCGCTGGACCGACATCCGCGACCGGGTGTTCGGCCGGATCGACCCGATCTCCGAGGGCGGCCGCCGCTACCGTGCCGAGGGTGAGCCGAACATCACCCTGATCAGCGGGCACGCGGCCTTCAGCGGTCCGAAGACCCTGACGGTGTCGCTCACCGGCGGCGGTCAGGAGGAGATCAGCGCCGACCGCATCGTGATCGCCACGGGCTCCAGGGCGTCGGTGCCCGAGTCGGTCGCCGACTCGGGTGTGCCGTTCCACACCTCCGACACCATCATGCGAATCGACGAGCTGCCGGGGCGGATCGTGATCCTGGGCGGCGGCTACATCGCCGCCGAGTTCGCCCACGTGTTCTCCGCGCTCGGCAGCGAGGTGACCCTGGTGACCCGGGGCCCGGCGCTGCTGCGGCACATGGACGAGACGGTGTCCGCCCGGTTCACCGAGCTCGCCCGGGAGAACTGGGACGTGCACACCGATGCGGTGCCGGTCGGCGCCAGCACCTCGAACGGCCGGATCCAGGTGGAGCTGTCCGACGGCGGCGAGTTGCACGGCGACACGCTGCTGGTGGCCATCGGCCGGGTCCCCAACAGCGACCGGCTCAACCTGTCGGCCGCCGGGATCCCGGTGCACACCGACGGCCGGATCGCGGTCGACGAGTACCAGCGCACCCCGGTGGACGGTGTGTTCGCCCTCGGCGACGTCAGCTCCCCCTACCAGCTCAAGCACGTCGCCAACCACGAGGCCAAGGTGGTGGCCCACAACCTGGCCGACCCGGACGACCTACGTCGCACCGACCACCGGTTCGTGCCCTCGGCGGTGTTCACCGAGCCGGAGATCGCCGCCGTCGGGCTGAGCGAGGAGGAGTGCCGCACCCGCCAGGAGGGCGGGGGTGGACGGTACGTGGCCACCGTCCAGGACTACGGCTCGGTCGCCTACGGCTGGGCGATGGAGGACACCACCGGCTTCTGCAAGCTGCTCGCCGACCCCGAGACCGGTCAGCTGCTCGGCGCGCACCTGATCGGTCCGCAGGCGTCCACGGTGATCCAGCCGCTGATCCAGGGGATGTCGTTCGGGCTGACGGTGCCGGAGATGGCGCGCGGTCAGTACTGGATCCATCCGGCGCTGCCCGAGATCGTCGAGAACGCCCTGCTCAGCCTCGAGCTGGACTGACTCCGGCCCGCTCCGCCCCGGTCATGTCCCGGGCGGCACGAACGGCAGACCCGCCTGCAGGCCATCCGCGATCAAGCTCAGCACCGCGTCGGTGTCGAGGTGCCGGTCCACCAGGTCCGCGAGAAGGTCCAGCTGGCCGGACCGCACGTCGGCGAAGCAGGTGTCCGGCGCCACCTGGAAACCCGGCGGGCCGACCCGGGTCAGCAGTGCCCGGCGGAACCCGTCGTTCTCCAGCAGGCCGTGCCAGTGGGTCCCGAGGACCGAACCGGCGTCGGAACCCTCCGGACCGTTGATCGTGTCCGCCAGCAGCGCCGGGTCGCCGGTGTGGGTCACCCGGCCGTGGTGGATCTCGTAACCCGTCACCGGATGCCCGAAGGCGGCACCGGTGGGTCGGCCCAGGTATTTGTCCGCCTCGAAACGGATCTCCAGGTCCAGTAGCCCCAGCCCGGTCACCTCACCGGGACCCGACTCCCCGCCCCCGAACTCCACGGTGTCCACGATCCGGCGTCCGAGCATCTGGTAACCACCGCAGATGCCGACCACGGCGCCACCGGACCGGGCGTGGGCCACGACGGCGTCGGCCAGGCCGGTCCGGCGCAGCCAGTCCAGGTCCGACACCGTGGATTTGGTGCCGGGCAGCACCACGAGGTCGGCGTCGACCAGCCGCGACGGCTCGCTGACGTAGCGGACCGCCACCCCGGGCTCGCAGGCCAGGGCGTCGACGTCGGTGGCGTTGGAGATCCGCGGCAGCCGGATCACCGCCACCCGCAGCCAGCGGTGTCCGAGCGGCGGCGGGGGGCGTCCGACCACCCCGTCGGCGACCGTGGACAGCGAGTCCTCCGCGTCGAGCCACAACCGGTCGTCGAACGGCAGCACCCCGAGGGTCGGCCGCCCGGTGAGCGCCCGCAGCTGCTCCAGGCCGGGTTGGAGCAGCGCCGGGTCGCCCCGGAACTTGTTGATCACGAATCCGGCCACGAGCGCCTGGTCCTGGGCGGAAAGCAGCGCGAGCGTGCCGAACAGGTGCGCCAGCACCCCGCCCCGGTCGATGTCACCGACCACCAGTACCGGCAACCCGGCCGCCCGGGCCAGGCCCATGTTGGCGATGTCGGTGGCCCGCAGGTTGATCTCCGTCGGTGAGCCCGCACCCTCGCACACCACCACGTCGTAGTCGGCCCGCAGCGAGGCCAGGGTGTCGGTGACCACGCCGAGCAGGGCGGGTTTGCGTTCGCGGTAGCTCATCGCGCTGACCGTGCCGTCCACCCGGCCCAGCACCACCACCTGCGAGGACCGGTCGCTGCCCGGCTTGAGCAGTACCGGGTTGAACCGGACCGACGGCTCCAGGCCGCAGGCCAGCGCCTGCATCACCTGGGCCCGCCCGATCTCACCGCCGTCCGGGGTGACCATCGAGTTGTTGGACATGTTCTGCGCCTTGAACGGTGCGACCTTCACCCCGCGCCGGGCCAGCCACCGGCACAGCCCGGCGACCAGGACGCTCTTCCCGGCGTCCGAGGTGGTACCGGCGACGAGCAGGGCCCCACTCACGGGAGTGTGAGGATCTCCGAGCCCTCGGCGGTGACCAGGATGGTGTGCTCGAACTGCGCGGTACGCCGGCGGTCCTTGGTGACCACGGTCCAGCCGTCGTCCCAGATGTCGTAGTCGATCGTGCCGAGGTTGATCATCGGCTCGATGGTGAAGGTCATGCCCTCCTCCATCAGCGTCTCCACCTCAGGGGCGTCGTAGTGCAGCACCACCAGCCCGGAGTGAAAGCTGCGCCCGATGCCGTGCCCGGTGAAGTCGCGCACCACGCCGTAGCCGAACCGCTTGGCGTAGGACTCGATGACCCGGCCGACCACGTTGAGCGGCCGCCCCGGACGGACCGCCTTGATCGCCCGCATCATGGCCTCGCGGGTGCGCTCCACCAGGAGCCGGTCCTCCTCGGCGACGTCGCCGGCCAGGAAGGTGGCGTTGGTGTCGCCGTGCACTCCCCCGATGTAGGCGGTCACGTCGATGTTGACGATGTCGCCGTCGGAGATGACTGTGGAGTCGGGGATGCCGTGGCAGATGACCTCGTTGAGGCTGGTGCAGCAGCTCTTCGGGAAGCCCCGGTAGCCCAAGGTCGACGGGTAGGCGCCGTTGTCGACCAGGAACTCGTGGACCACCCGGTCGATCTCGTCGGTGGTGACCCCGGGCCGCACGGCCGCGCCACCGGCCGCCAGGGCCTGGGCCCCGATCCGCCCGGCGATGCGCATCGCCTCGATGACCTCGGGCGGCTGGACGTAAGGATCGGTGCTCGGCGTCGGTCCCCGCTTGCCCACGTACTCCGGGCGCGGGATCTCCGCCGGCACGGGCCGCAGGGGGCCCACTCGGCCAGGTTTGAGGGCTTCACGCACGGGCATGAACCCCACCTTAATTGCTGCGCCTCCGGCCATGTAGCACCGCAAGGACGACGAGCCGCCACGATTGCAGCATCACGGCCAGGCTCAAGCTCGCGACCAGCACGAACGTCCACGGAAGCCGGTCGGTGACCAGGTACCGCAACGCGAGCCCGACGACGGCCGCACCGGCCACGGCCCACCAGCCCGACCGGGGGCGTGCCGGATCGCGCCACAGCCGTCCGGCCCCCCAGCCGGCCAGCAGGCCGACCAGGAACGGGGCCGCCGTGCCCAGTAGCCCCAGCAGCGCCAGGCGCTCCTGGTGCGAGCTACGGCCGATTGCGGCGAACACCAGCACGGCGGCCACGTCGGCCGCCAGCGCCGCGGCGACGGTTCTCACCGGGACCGCGCTTCTCGTCGGGACCGCCGTCGGGTTCGTGTTCAGAACAACACCGTCGCGAAGCTGGCGATCTGGGTGAACCCGATCCGGGTGTAGGTGGCGCGCGCCGGCACGTTGTAGGCGTTGACGTACAGGCTGGCGACCCGGTCCATCGCCACGAGGCGATCAACGACCGCCGCCGTGCCCGCCGCGGCCACCCCGTGCCCCCGGCGATCGGGGTGCACCCACACTCCCTGGATCTGACCGACGCGCGAGGACAGCGCGCCGATCTCGGCCTTGAACACGACCTCGCCGTCCTCGAACCGGGCGAAGGCCCGCCCGCTGGCGATCTGCTCGGCAACCCGGGCCCGGTACCCGACCCCACCGTCGCCGAGGCGCGGGTCGACCCCGACCTCCTCGGTGAACATCGCCACGGCCGCGGGCAGGTAACGGTCCAGCTCGTGCGGGTGCACCTGGCGAACCATCGGGTCCGGGCGGGTGGAGGCCCGGGTCGGCAGCACCATCAAGGGCTGCTCCGGGCGGATCTCCCGGGCCGGCGCCCAGTCCTGCTCGAGGTCACTCCACAGCGGCAGGACCAGCTCGGCCCGCCCGACCAGCGAGGAGCACGCCCGGCCGCGGCGGCGCGCACGGTCGGCGAACGCCCGCAGGGTGGGGCGGCTCCCGCGCAGGGGGACCAGGTTCGCGCCGGCGAAGCACAGGCCCTCCAGCCGTGACCCCATCCCCCACAGCTCGCCACCCAGCCGCCAGGAGTCCACGCCGGCCAACTCCACCCGGGAGGCGACCATGCACGCTGCGATCGGGTCGGCATCCAGCGCGAGCTGCACCCCGGCCCGGTCTCTCTCGTCGAGCAGGCGCGGGCCACCTACTCTCAGCACTTCTCTAGATTGCCAGACCGGCGGCGTGGATACATCAGGCGCCCGCAAAACATGGAAACAATCAGGTGACGACGACCTCGGGTGAGCCCGCCTCGCCGGTCTCCGAGCCCATCGACTCGGCCAGGCGCATGGCCTCCTCGATCAGCGTCTCGACGATGAGGTGCTCGGGAACGGTCTTGATGACCTCGCCCTTGACGAAGATCTGTCCCTTGCCGTTGCCGGAGGCGACCCCGAGGTCGGCCTCCCGCGCCTCTCCGGGGCCGTTCACCACACAACCCATCACCGCGACCCGCAGCGGGACCTCCATGCCGGTGAGCCCGGCGGTGACCTCGTCGGCCAGCTTGTAGACGTCCACCTGGGCGCGCCCGCACGACGGGCAGGACACGATCTCCAGCTTGCGGGGGCGCAGGTTCAGCGACTCCAGGATCTGGTTGCCGACCTTGACCTCCTCCACCGGCGGTGCGGAGAGCGAGACCCGGATCGTGTCCCCGATGCCCCTCGAGAGCAGCGCACCGAACGCCAGCGCCGACTTGATGGTGCCCTGGAACGCCGGCCCGGCCTCGGTGACGCCGAGGTGCAGCGGGTAGTCGCACGCTTCGGCGAGCAGCTCGTAGGCCCGGATCATCACCACCGGGTCGTTGTGCTTCACCGAGATCTTGATGTCGTGGAAGTCGTGCTCGGCGAACAGGCTCGCCTCCCAGAGCGCGGACTCGACCAGCGCCTCCGGGGTGGCCTTGCCGTACTTCTCCAGCAGCCGCTTGTCCAGCGAGCCGGCGTTGACCCCGATCCGGATCGGGGTGCCCCGGTCCTTCGCGGCGGCGGCGATCTGCTTGACCTGGTCGTCGAACTTACGGATGTTGCCGGGGTTCACCCGGACGGCCGCGCAGCCGGCGTCGATGGCGGCGAACACGTACTTGGGCTGGAAGTGGATGTCCGCGATCACTGGGATCTTCGACTTGGCGGCGATCGCCGGCAGCGCGTCGGCGTCGTCCTGGGAGGGACAGGCCACCCTGACGATGTCGCAGCCGGCGGCGGTGAGCTCGGCGATCTGCTGCAGCGTCGCGTTGACGTCGGAGGTCAACGTGGTGGTCATGGACTGCACGGACACCGGGGACTGGCTGCCCACCCCGACGGACCCGACCTTCAGCTGACGGGTAGGGCGGCGCGGGGCCAGGGTAGGCGGCGGAGTGGCGGGCATGCCGAGGCTGACGCTGGAGCTACTCACACGCCCCAGTATCGCGCAGTAACCGCCGCACCGCCGCCGGCTGTGACCAGTCTCCGGCTGAGCGCTAGCTGACCAGCCGGATCGTCAGCGGGTACCGGTAGGGCTCACCGTTGCTGGTCTTCACCGCCGCGATGATGGTGAACACGATCTGGAAGACGAACAGCGCCCCCAGCGCGATGAAGCCGATCAGCACGATGACCAGGATCCAGGCGATCACCGAGTAGATCAGCACGCTGATGTTGAAGTTCAGCGCCTCCACCGCCTGGGCCCGTACGTACGCCGAACGCGGACCCTGGGTGAGCATCACCACCAGCGGGCCGACCGCACCCAGGAAGAACACCCACACCCCGAGGATGGACGACAGGTGGGCAGCCATCGCCCAGGTGCGTTCCTCCTGCGGCGTCAGCGGGGCCGCGCCGGCCGCCCCCGGCGCGCCGTAACCGCCGCCCGGGTACGGCTGGCCGGCGGGCGGGTAACCCTGGCCCTGCGGCTGGTAGCCGCCGGGGGGCGGGTAGCCCTGGCCGGGGCCCTGGGGGCCCGGAGCCTGGTAGCCCGGAGCCTGGTAACCGCCGGGGGGCGGATAGGACTGTCCACTGCCGTGCTCGCCCGGAGGGCGGTGGCCGGAGGGCTCGGACGACGCGGCCGAGGGTTCGCCAGGCATGGGTTCACCGGTGCTCATGTAGCTGAGAGTAGTCCCAGGAGGTGGCTCACCGAGCATCAATACTCGGCGTCGATCGTGTTTCGTACCGCTACTGGAGGCGGATCGGGTTGACGATGTCCGCGGTGATGGTGAGCAGGCTGACCGCGCCCAGGACCAGCACGAACGCGTAGGTGATGGGCAGCAGGCGGGTGTAGTCCACCGGCGGCATCTTCACCTTGCCCATCCGCTGACGTACCCCGTCCCGGACCCGCTCGTACAGGTTGACCGCGATGTGCCCACCGTCCAGGGGCAGCAGCGGCAGCAGGTTGAACACACCCACGAAGAAGTTCAGCGCGGCGAGCAGCATCAGGAAGCCCGCCCAGTACCCGCGCTCGGCCGCGTCGCCGCCGATGATGCTGGCACCGACCACGCTGACCGGGCTGTCCATGTCGCGGGGTGCACCGCCGATCGCGGCGATCACCGTGGGCACCTTCTGCGGGAACTTCAGCAGACCCTTGCCCGTCTGCACGAACATCTGGCCGGTGAAGTCGATGGTGGCGGGGATGGCGGCGATCGGCCCGTAGTGGAAGACGGTCTTGGGCCCGACGCCGATCGCGCCGACCGTCTCGAGCTTGTTGTCCGGGCTGTTGGCCTTCGCCCCGGCGGGCAGACGCTGCACGGCCTGCGCGTCGACGGTGATGTCGAGCTGCTGACCGGCCCGGTTCACCGTCAGCACTGTCGGCCCGATGTGCTTTCGTACCTCGGCGGCGACGTCGGTGAAGCTGCTGACCGGGACGCCGCCCACGGAGACGATCTGGTCGTCGGGCTTCAGGCCGGCGGCCAGAGCCGGGGGCGTCGCGCCGGCGGCGCAGGGGGCCGGCTCACCGGTGAGCCGGTCCTGGCTCGGGGGCACGCAGGAGATGCTGCCCACCGTCGCCGGGATGGCGCGGGGGTCGTCGGAGATGATCGTGAGCCCGGCCGTGACCGCCAGCACGTAGACGATGAAGATGCCGATGATGAAGTGCGCCACCGAGCCGGCGGAGAGCACGATCACCCGCTGCCAGGTGGGCTTGCGGAAGAACGCGCGGGGCGCCTCCTCGACCGTCACCGGGTCCATTCCGGTCATCCCGGCGATGTCGCAGAACCCACCGGCCGGGATCGCCTTCAGGCCGTACTCGGTCTCGCCCCGGCGGAAGGACCAGATGGTGGGCCCGAACCCGATGAAGTACCGGCGCACCCGCATGCCGAACGCCTTCGCCGTCCACATGTGCCCGGCCTCGTGCAGGGCGATCGACACCCCGATCGCGACCGCGAACAGCACCACACCCAGAACGAAGCTCACGCGGTCGATCCTCTCCCAGTCATGGAACGCACCAGCTCGCCGGCGCGGGCGCGGGCCCACTCCTCGGCGGCTAACACTTCATCCACCGTAGTCGGCTCGGTGTTACATCCGTGCGCGGTCGCCAGCACCCGCTCCACCAGGTCGGTGATGTCGGTGAACCCGATTCTACCGGCGACGAAGGCCGCCACCGCCTCTTCGTTGGAGGCGTTGAACATCGCCGGCATGCAGCCACCGGCGCGGCCGGCGGCGCGGGCCAGCCGCACCCCGCGGAAAGCCTCCTCGTCCAGGGGCTCGAAGGTCCAGCTGCCGGCGGTGTCGAAGGTGCAGGCGGGTGCGGCGTGCGGCACCCGGTCCGGCCAGCCCAGCGCCAGCGCGATCGGCAGCCGCATGTCCGGCGGGCTGGCCTGGGCGATGGTCGAGCCGTCGTAGAACGTCACCATCGAGTGCACCACCGACTGGGGATGCACCACAACGTCGATCTGGTCGTAGGGCACCCCGAACAGCAGGTGCGCCTCGATCAGCTCCAGCCCCTTGTTGACCAGGGTGGCGGAGTTGATCGTGACCACCGGCCCCATGTCCCAGGTCGGGTGCTTGAGCGCGTCGTCCAGGGTCACGTGCTCGAGGTCGGCGCGGCGGCGGCCCCGGAACGGCCCCCCGGAGGCGGTCAGCACCAGCCGGGACACCTCGTCGGCGCGCCCGCCACGAAGGCACTGGGCCAGCGCGGAGTGCTCGGAGTCCACCGGCACCAGCTGGCCCGGTTTCGCCGCCCCGGTCACCAGGGAACCCCCGGCCACCAGCGACTCCTTGTTCGCCAGCGCCAGCGTGGCCCCGGCGGCGAGCGCCGCCATGGTCGGGCGGAGCCCGCGTGAGCCGGTGATCCCGTTGAGCACCGTGTGCGCGGGCGTGGTCGCGACCAACTCGGTGGCCGCGTCCGGCCCGGCCAGGACGGACGACGACGCCCCCGCGGCCTCGAGCGCGGCCGTGAGCTCGTCGCGCAGCGCCGGGTCGGCGACCGCGACGGCCGGGACCCGGAACTCCGCCGCCTGGGCGGCGAGCGACCCCAGGTCGGACCCCCCGGCGGCCAGCCCGACCACGCGGAACCGGTCGGGGTTGTCCCTGACCACGTCCAGGGCCTGGGTCCCGATCGACCCCGTGGACCCCAGCAGCAACACATCGCGGGTACTCATCACATCCCAGTGTCCCTCAACATGTCCGAAAGCCCCTCAGGACACGTCACAGTGTCCCTCGGCGCTGCCGCGGCGGCGCGTGTGCCACGATGTCCCGGGATATCCGGGGAGGCGACGCAAAGAGTCGCCTGACGACCATGGTCGGCGAGAGCACGGTCGGCAAGATCACGGTGGAGGCGTCGTGGAAGGCACAGGTCAGGACCTGGCCAAGCAGGGTGAGCGGTTGCCGGGAACGGTGGACCCCGCTGAAGAGCCCTCGGCCGAGTGGGGCTGGCACGGCGGATTCCCGCGCGGCTCGCTGATCGCCGGCTGGTTCACGGTGTTCGCCATGTTCATCATGCTGATCGGCAACCACCAGGGTCACGTCGAGGACATCTGGCTCGTCGTGATCGGCGTGATCATGGCCTTCGGGCTGGCCCGCAAGACCGTCAAGGACCGCCACTCCTGGCGGCGCTGAGCTCCGCCGCGCTGAGCCCGGCCCCTCATGGCGGATAGCGTCGAGCTCGAGGTCGGGGACCGCACCGTCCGGATCAGCAACCCGGACCGGGTGTACTTCCCCGCCCGGGGGGAGACCAAGCTCGACCTCGCCCGGTACTACCTGAGCGTGTCCGACGGCGTGGTGCGCGCGCTGCGGGACCGGCCGTGCATGCTGCACCGCTTCCCCACCGGGGTCACCGGGGACAAGGTGCACCAGAAGCGTCTGCCGAAGGGCGCCCCGGACTGGGTGCAGACCGTGCGGGTGCACTTCCCCCGCTACAACCGCCACGCCGACGAGCTGTGCGTGCAGCACCCGGCCGACGTGATCTGGGCGGTCCAGATGTCGACCGTGGAGTTCCATCCCTGGAACAGCCGACGCGCCGACGTCGAGAAGCCCGACGAGTGGCGCATCGACCTCGACCCGATGCCGGAGGCCACCTACGCCGACGTCCGTGAGGTCGCCGCGGTGGCTCACGAGGTGCTCGACGAGCTGGGCGCGGTGGGCTGGCCGAAGACCTCCGGTGGCTCGGGCCTGCACGTCTACGTGCGCATCGAACCCGAATGGGGCTTCGCGGACGTGCGCCGGGCCGCGCACGCCTTCGCCCGTGAGGTGGAGCGGCGCTGCCCGCTGGTCGACCTCACCTGGTGGCGCAAGGACCGCGACCCGAAGACGGTGTTCGTCGACTTCAACCAGAACACCCGCGACCACACCATCCGCTGTGCCTACTCGGTTCGCGGTGTACCCGAGGCGGTCGTGTCGGCCCCGCTCACCTGGGACGAGGTCCCCGACGCCGAGCCCGGTGACTTCACCATCGCCACCATGCCCGGGCGCTTCGCAGAGCTGGGTGACCTGCACGCGGGCATCGACGACGCCGTCTACCGGCTCGACGAGCTGCTCGAATGGGCCGACCGGGACGGTCAGGAGACCCCTCCCGAGGAGTAGCTCGCCCGCCGTCCGTGCCGCGCCGTCCGTGCTCGACCGGGGTGGTCCCAGCTCGACCCGCGCCGTCCGGGTCTTCCGTCCCCGCTCATCTGAGCCGTCCGCGCCTGCCGTCCCCGCTTCCCCCAAGCCGGACCCTCTCGTGAGACCAACACCACCGTCGTCACGGGCCACCCCGACAGCACCCACGTTGGTCTCACGCGCTGCGGGATCCGCGTCACGCCGCCCGGTGAGGTGCGCGCAGGGCGCGGGTGACCAGTGCGAGGGTGCGATCCGGCCGGTGCAGGACGTCGGCGGCGGTGAACCGGTACACCCGCCAGCCCAGATCGAGCAGGCGCGAATGCCGGCGGAGGTCGGCGGCGTAGCGGTGGGGCTCGGCGTGGGTGAGCCCGTCGTACTCGACCCCGAGCCGGTGCTCCGGATACGCGAGGTCCAGCCAGGCCACGATGCGGGCGCGCTCATCGGCGACGGGGTGCTGGGCCCGCGGAGCCGGCAGTCCGCCGAGAACCAGCAGCAGCCGCAGGCGCGTCTCCATCGCTGAGTCGGATTTCGGGTCGGCCAGGTCCACCACCGCACTCAGCGCCCGCCGGCCCCTCGCCCGGGGGTACCGCCGCGCGAGGTCCAGCACGGAGCCGGGCAGGAACCCGACCCGGGCGGCGAGAGCATCCACCGCGACCACGGCTTCCACCAGCGGGAGCCATCGGGCCAGGTCGTAGGCGGTACGCAAGGCGGTCGTGACCCGGACTCCCGACACCATGCGGACCTCGTCGGCGGCCAGAGCGTCACGGTGTACCACCAGGCCGGCCCGGGTGCGCAGCTCTCCCCCGGGCACGACCACCTCGGCGGGCACGTCAGCGGGCGCGCAGCCGGCGCCGAGCAGTTCGGCCGCGGAGTAGCCACCGAGCACGCCCCGACCCCGGGTGAGCAGGAACGCCGCCCGCGACCTGGTTGTCAGGTCACCCGGAGCACTTGCCGGTGCGTACACGTCCGGGAACAGGCGACGGAAACTCCGTCCCCGCAGCCGCCCGGGGGTCAGCAGACCACGGGCCAACGCCTCGGAGCCCAGGAACGGTTGGTCCAGCACAGGCCGACTGTCCCGCACCAGGACCGCCCGCATGACCGTTTCGACGGAATCGACGGAGTCGACGGAACCCGGCGTGCCGGTTTGCCGGCGCCCACCGGCCCCCGGCGCCTCCTAGCGCCCGGCGGCTCCAGTTCCGGCGCCCACCGGTCCCCGGCGCCCTCTAGCGCCCGGCGGCTCCAGTTCCGGCGCCCACCGGTCCCCGGCGCCCTCTAGCGCCCGGCGCCCTTTCCCGGCGGCCCCTTGCGCCCGGCGCCCCGTGAGACCAACACCAGCGCTGACTTTGGAGTCTGAGGCGACCGCCACGTTGGTCTCGCGGGCCGGGACGGGCCGGGCCGACAGCGACAGAGACAACGGACAACGGACAACGGACGACGTCTAAGGACAGCTGCCTGCGAGCGCGGAAGGCGATGACCCCCGCTCGCGGCTTCCCGTCTAGGTCGCGGCCTCACGAAGGCGGGCGTACTCGGCGGCCATCTCCGGGAGCTGCCAGTGGGCGTTGAGGCCGCTCGGGTTGGGCAGCACCCACACCCGGGTGTCGCCCAGCGCCTCCGACTGCGGCCCGACGGCGGCCTTGGGCGAGGCGAACCCCGTCCGGTACGCGGTGATCCCGACGACGGCCAGCCACACCGGCCGGAGACCCGCCACCAGCTCCCGTAGCCGCTGTGCCCCGGCGAGCATCTCATCGACCGTCAGCTCGTCGGCTCGGGCGGTCGCACGGGGGCACAGGTTCGTGATGCCCAGGCCGAGGGAAGCCAGCTCCCACTGCTCGTCGGGGCGCAGCAGCCGGGAGGTGAACCCGGAGGCGTGCAACACCGGCCAGAACCGGTTGCCCGGGCGGGCGAAGTGATGGCCGGTGGCTGCGGAGACCAGTCCGGGATTGATACCCGAGAACAGAACCCGCAACGGCGGGTCGGCCGGGCCGGGGAGCACGTCGGGGATGGTGCGGCTCCGGGCGGCTTCCAGCTCGGCCGCGGTGAACCGGGGCACCCCCCGACCCTACGTCCGGGGGTGCGCTGCACGGTGCGGGCACCGCGGTTAACGTCGAGCCCATGGACCTCGACTGGACCAAGGAGCTCGCCGACCAGCTGGACTGGCACTGGAAGGCCGCTCTGCGGCCCCGGCTCGACGGGTTGACCGACGAGGAGTACCTGGACGAACCGGTTCCGGGGTGCTGGAACGTCCGTCCGCGCGGCGAGTCGACGGCACCCTTGCAGGGCGGCAGCGGACCCTTCGTCATCGAGTTCGAGATGCCCGCGCCCGAGCCGCCGCCGGTGACCACCATCGCCTGGCGGCTGGGTCATGTGATCGTCGGAGTCCTGGCGATGCGGACGGCCGGCCACTTCGGCGGGCCGGTGACCGACTACATGACCCACGACTACGCCGGCACCGCCTCCGAGGCACTGGCCCAGCTCGACGATGCCTACGATCGCTGGGTCACCGGCGTGCGTGGCCTGGACGCCGACGCCCTGGCGGCCCCGTGCGGGCCCGCGGAGGGGCCCTACGCCGAGTTCCCGATGGCCACCCTCGTGTTGCACATCAACCGGGAGACGATCCACCACGGCGCCGAGATCGCCCTGCTGCGCGACCTGTACCGGTCCCGGACCTGACTCCAGCCGGGAAATGTCTGGACGAGCGGCCACAATGGTCGGGTGGAACTGCCCGTGATGCCCCCGGTATCCCCGATGCTCGCCAAACCCGTCGCCAAGATCCCGGCCGACCATTTCTACGAACCGAAGTGGGACGGCTTCCGCTCGATCATCTTCCGCGACGGCGACGAGGTCGAGATCGGTAGCCGCAACGAACGGCCGATGACCAGGTACTTTCCCGAGGTCGTGGAGGCGGTCAAAGCGAACTTCCCGCCCAGGGCAGTGATCGACGGCGAGATCGTGATCGTCGACCCCGGGCGCAACGGGCTGGACTTCGAGGCCCTGCAGCAGCGCATCCACCCGGCCAGCAGCCGCGTCACCATGCTCGCCGAACGGACGCCGGCCAGCTTCGTCGCGTTCGACCTGCTCGCCCTCGACGACGCGGACCTCACCGGTGAGCCGTTCGAGCATCGCCGCGCCGAGCTGGAGAAGGCCCTGGCCGCCGCGCGACCCCCGGTGCACATCACCCCGGTGACCCGGGACATCGACGAGGCGGGCGTGTGGTTCGACCGGTTCGAGGGCGCCGGGCTCGACGGGATCATCGCCAAGCCGCCCCAGCTGACCTACCAGCCCGACAAACGCCTGATGTTCAAGATCAAGCACACCCGGACGGCCGACTGTGTGGTGGCCGGGTACCGCGTCCACAAGTCCTCCGACGAGGCCATCGGATCGCTGTTGCTGGGGCTGTACGACGAGCGTGGCGTGCTCGTATCGGTCGGGGTGATCGGAGCGTTCCCGATGGCGACCCGGCGGACGCTGTTCGAGGAGCTGCAACCCTGGGTGACGACGTTCGACGAGCACCCGTGGGCGTGGGCCAAGCAGGAGCAGGGTGAGCGGACCCCCCGCAAGTCGGAGACCAGCCGCTGGAACGCCGGCAAGGACCTGTCGTTCATCCCCCTACGCCCCGAGCGGGTGGTCGAGGTGCGCTACGACTACATGGAGGGCATCCGGTTCCGGCACACCGCTCAGTTCGTCCGCTGGCGCCCCGACCGGGAACCGTCCAGCTGCACCTACGAGCAGCTGGAACGCCCGGTCACCTTCGACCTGGCGGAGGTGCTCGGGCTGCCCTGAGCCCCGACCGGCCGGCGGGGAACCGTCAGGAGTCCGCGGCGAGCTGCCCGCAGGCGGCCGCGATCTCCCGTCCCCTGGTGTCGCGCACGGTGCACGCGATGCCGGCGGCACGCACCCGCTCCACGAACTCGTCCTGCACCGGTCGCGGGCTGGCGTCCCACTCGCTGCCGGGGGTGGGGTTCAGCGGGATCAGGTTGACGTGCGTGAGGCGGGTGCCCACCTGCTCGCGCAGCAGCTTGCCCAGCAGGTCGGCCCGCCACGGCTGGTCGTTGACGTCGCGGATCAGCGCGTACTCGATGGAGATCCGCCGACCGGTGGCCTTCGCGTAGCGGCGGGCGGCCGCCAGCACTTCGGCGACCTTCCAGCGGGTGTTCACCGGCACCAGGGTGTCGCGCAGTTCGTCGTCAGGGGTGTGCAGGGACACCGCGAGGGTCACCGGGATGCCCTCGGCGGCCAGCTTGTCGATGGCCGGGACGAGCCCGACGGTGGACACGGTCACTCCGCGCGCGGATATGCCGAGGCCGGTGGGTGCCGGCTCGGTGATCCGGCGGACGGCGTCGACCACGCGCCGGTAGTTGGCCAGCGGCTCGCCCATGCCCATGAACACCACGTTCGACAGGCGGATCGGTTCGCCCAGCGCGCCGTCGCGGGCGGCGGCCGCGGCCTGCCGCACCTGTTCGACGATCTCCCCGGTCGAAAGGTTCCGTTTCAGCCCGCCCTGGCCCGTGGCGCAGAACGGGCAGGCCATCCCACATCCCGCCTGACTGGAGATGCAGACGGTGGCCCGGTCCGGGTAACCCATGAGCACGCTCTCGGCGCGGGTCCCGTCGTGCGCGGTCCAGAGCGTCTTGCGTGTGGTGCCCTCGTCGCAGGTCAGCTCCTTGACCGGGGTGACCAGCGTCGGTAGCAGGGTCTCCCCCAGCCGGTCCCGTACCGCCGCCGGGAGGTCGGTCATCGCGGACGGGTCGGCCTCGAACCGCCCGAAGTAGTGGCGTGCGAGCTGGTCGGCGCGGAACGCGGGCAGGCCCAGCTCGGCCACAGCGGCGCGACGCTGCTCGGGGTCGAGGTCGACGAAGTGGGTCGGCGGCATCTCCCGCTTCGGTGCGTCGAAGACCAGCGGCAGGTTCACGAGGCGGTGTCGGTCAGCTGGGGGGTGCCGGATCGCGGAGCGCTGCCGGATCGGGGCGTGCCGGATCGCGGCGTGCCGCTGGGTCGCGGGCCAGGGAAAACGAGGTACACACCCTCAACGGTAACCGCCCGGCGGAAACGATATCCGGCCCGGGTGAACCGAATCGCCTCCGATTGCGTGTATTGGTCCGACAGCAACCGGCGGGCCGGCCCTCACACCCCGAGGCGACGGCCCAACCCAGACCAGTGGAGACGATCGACATGAGGACCAAAGGGCCTCTCCTGACCCTGCTCGCCGTGGTGGCCCTCGCGCTCATCCTGCTCGCGGTGAACCTCACCACGAAGACCGATGGTGCGAGCTCACCGACGGCCGGCGGTTCGACCGGTGCCCCCGCCGCGCCGGCGCAGGCGCCACCCCCGGCGGCACCGCCCGCCGACGCGGGTACCCCGATCCCGGCGCAGGCCAAGTACACCGGCAAGACCAGCGGTCGTAAGGCCGGTGAGGCCTCGGTGGCGGTCGCGGTGAAGGACGGCAAGGCCTCCGCCTACCTGTGCGACGGCAAGACGCTCGAGTCCTGGCTCAACGGCCAGGTCCAGGGCTCCTCGGTCACGCTCACCGGCAAGAACGGCAGCACCCTCACCGGCACCTACAAGGACGGCAAGCTGAGTGGGAACGTGACGGTGGGCGGCCTGAGCTGGGCCTTCTCGGCGACCCCGAGCAAGAGCCCTGCGGGGGTGTACCGGGCCCGCAAGGGCACCGCCGACGCCGGATGGATCGTCTACCCCGACGGCAGCCAGACGGGCGTGCAGAACATCGGCGGCCAGGCGAGCCCGGCACCCGCGCTGGATCCGGCCGCGGGCAGCGCCGTGCTGGGCGGGGCCACCGTCCCGGTCCAGACCATCGAGGGCGGCGACGAGGCCGTCGGAGGCTGAGCCGCGTTCCGCACACCGCGATCCGGTCGGCCGGCCGCCGGCCGGAACACCGCGATCCGGTCGGTCGGCCGCCGGCCGGGACACCGATGTTGACCGACCCGTCAGAATTGACCAGCCCAGCGTCCGGCCACCCGGTGCCGCACGTCAGCGAGGAGAACCCAGATGAGTCCCGAGGTGGACCCACCACCCCCACCACAGCCTCACGGTGCCGGCCAGCCCGGCGGATACCCGCAACAGCCCGGTGGTTACCAGCCGGAACAGTCCGGTGGCTATCCGCCGCAGCAGCCCGGCTACCCACCCCAGCAGCCCGGCTACCCACCCCAGCAGCCCGGCTATCCACCTCAGCAGCCCGGCGGTTACGACCCGGGAGCCGCGCAATCCGGCGGTTACGACCCGGGAGCCGCGCAACCCGATGCCTACCCGCAGCAGCCCGGTGTCTACCCTCCGGGCACCCCTCAACCGGCCGGATACCCGCCGGCTCCGGCCCCCGCACCGGCCGGGCAGGGGCTCGCGGCCGCTGTTGTGATCGGTTGTGTGGTGGCCGTCGTGCTCGGGGTGTACGGGCGGCTGCACGAACCGACCGGCTTCTCGATCAACCTTTCGGGCTTCTCCAGCGGCGCCTACGCCAAGGCCTGGCTGGCCACCCTCGCGGCGACGCTCGCGGTGGTTCAGGTGCTCTCGTCGCTGATCATGTACGGGAAGCTGATGACCACCGCCCCGTCCTGGATCGGCACGCTGCACCGCTGGTCGGGCCGCTTGGCGGTGCTCGCCACGGTCCCGGTGGTGATCCACTGCCTGTTCGCGCTGGGGTTCGAGGTCAGCAGCACCCGCGTGGTGATCCACTCGCTGGTCGGCTGCCTGTTCTACGGTGCGTTCGTGTCCAAGATGCTGTGCCTGTCGCGTCCCGGTATCCCGCCCAGGGCTCTGCCGGTGCTCGGCGGGCTCGTGTTCACGGCGCTGATCGTGCTCTGGCTGACCTCGGCGCTGTGGCTCTTCGACACCCAGGGCTTCAAGCTCTAGACCTGCAACCCTCCCGAACGTGCCGTCCACCACCACGAAAGGGCACCGAGCCGTGACGCATGACCAGAGGAGCACCCCTGACCTCGCGCATCCGAGCCGACGCGGCGTCCTGGTCGCCGGGGCTGCCGGCGCAGCGGCGCTCGCCGTAGCCGGGTGCGCCACCTACGGACCGCAGGGGCCGGCAGGCTCCGGTACCTCCGGTGACGAGTCGGCGGACTCGAGCGCACCGTCGTCCGGTGCGGCGTCGGCCGGGGGCTCCGGCGCGGCGCTGGGGCCCACCTCCGATGTGCCGGTCGGTGGCGGCAAGGTCTTCCCCGACCAGAAGGTGGTGGTGACGCAACCGCAGGCCGGCACGTTCAAAGCGTTCTCGTCGGTCTGCACCCACCAGGGCTGCACGGTCGACGAGGTCGCGGACGGCACAATCAACTGCCCCTGCCACGGCAGCAGGTTCAGGGTGGCCGACGGCTCGGTCAGCGAAGGCCCCGCCAAGCAGCCGCTGCCGCCCAGGCAGGTCACCGTCGAGGGTGCCACCCTGCGGCTGTCCTAGCCGGCCCCGGAGGGGCCCGTCACCGCATGACGAGCCCTCTTGGCGCCCTGCGTGTACGCAGGCGGTAGCTCACGGGGATGGTCAGCCCGGCGGTCTCGGCGATGGCCCGGGCGGCCACCGTCGCGGAGAACTCGATTTGCAGCACCGCCTCCAGCGCCGACCGGTCCTCGAAGCACCACACGGTGTCGACCGTGCGGGACTCGAAACCCTGCCTGGAGAAGAACCGCTCCACCTTCTCCGGGTTGAGGCGGGGCAGGTCCGCGCGCATCCAGTCGCCGTACGGGGCCCGGGTGGTGTCCAGGTCGACGACCGCCAGCAGGCCCCCGGGGCGGAGCACCCGGTCGGCCTCGAGCAGTCCCGGTTCGCAGCCCGGACCGAAGAAGTACGCGGTGCGGGCGTGCGCCACGTCGACGCTGTCGTCGGGAAGCGGGATCTGCTCGGCGCAACCGGCGACGACGCGCACCCCCGCCAGTTCCGACACCCGCTCACGGGCTCGCCGCACCAGCGGAGGGTGGGGCTCGATGCCGGTGACGGTACGGGCCTCGCGGGCGAACAGGGGTAGGTGGAAGCCGTCGCCGCAGCCGATGTCCAGGACGTCGGCGTCCCGCCAGCCCCCGGCGTCACGCAACGCCGCCCATATCGCGCAGCCGGAGTCCTGCGCGTGATTCTCGACCTCGTAGACCTCCGGCCAGTGCCAGAGGTTGGGGCTGGGGATCGGCTCGGGTCGCCCGGGTGCGAACACGGGCGGATCAGTGCAGCGGGACGATCAGGCTCAGCACGAGCCAGGACACCAGCGCCGCCGGGAGCATCGAGTCCAGCCGGTCCATCAGGCCACCGTGTCCGGGCAGCAGGGAGCCCATGTCCTTGATGCCGAGATCACGCTTGACCAGGGACTCGATGAGGTCGCCCGCCGTGGCCGTACCGACCAGCAACGCACCGAGCGGCACACCCAGCCACCACACGCCGCCGAGCAGCTTCGCCACACAGAGTGCCCCGGCGACCATGCCGACGATCATCGACCCCGCGAAACCCTCCCACGACTTCTTCGGGCTGATGCTCGGCGCCATCGGATGCCGTCCGAACGCCACCCCGGCCGCGTATCCCCCCACGTCGGAGGCCACGACACAGAGCATCCAGGTGAGCACCCGGCCCACCCCGTCCGGAGCCACCACCAGCATGGCCGCGAAGGCGCCGAAGAAGGGGACGTACACCGTCGCGAACAGCGAGGCCGACACGTCACGCAGGTAGCCTTCGGGGCCCGCCCGCATCCGCCAGAGCAAGCTCGCCAGGGCGGTGACCGCGAACCCGGCCAGCACACCGGTCGTGTGGAACGGCCAGGACAGCCAGATCATCGCCTGGCCGCCGACCAGCACCGGGACCATCGCCACCCGGATCGACGCCGCGCGGCGCAGGGCTCCGCACAGCTCCCAGGTCGCCACCGCGATCGAGACCGCGACCAGGGCGATGAACCACTGCCGCACCAGCAGCAAGCTGGTCAGGATCAGGACGCCGAGCCCGACGCCGACCAGGATCGCGGCAGGCAGGTCGCGACCCAGCCGGGAGGACTTCGGCGGGCCGGCCGCGGTCGTCACGTCGCTCACCGTCCCGCTCGGCGGCTGATTCGGCTGCACGCGTTCACACCTCGAGCAGCTCGGCTTCCTTGTGTTTCACCAGCTCGTCGATCTGGGCGATGTAGCGGTCGGTGGCGTCCTGGAGTTCCTTCGAGGCCCGGGCGACGTCGTCCTTGCCCGCCTCCCCGTCCTTCTCGATCCGGTGCAGCTCGTCCATCGCCTTGCGGCGCACGCCCCGGACCGACACCCGGCCCTCCTCGCCCTTGTGACGGGCGACCTTGACCAGGTCACGCCGGCGTTCCTCGGACAGCTGGGGGATGATCACCCGGAGGATCGTGCCGTCGTTGCTCGGGTTCAGGCCCAGGTCGGAGTCGCGGATCGCCTTCTCCATCGCCTTGAGCTGGCTGGCGTCGTAGGGCTTGATCACCGCCATCCGCGCCTCGGGGATCGACACCGAGGCGAGCTGGTTCAGCGGGGTCGGCGTGCCGTAGTAGTCGACCACGACGCGGGAGAACATCGAGGGGTTGGCCCGGCCGGTGCGCACCGAGGCAAGGTCGTCCTTGGTGACCGAGACGGCCTTTTCCATCTTCTCCTCGGCCTCGAAGAGTGTCTCGTCGATCACGGCTGCTCCAGTGCTGGTGATTCGTGGCTGGCGATTCGTGCGTCTGGGCTCTAGGCGGGGTCGGTCTCGGGAGTACTGACCAGCGTGCCGATCCTCTCACCCCGGACGGCGCGGGCGATGTTGCCCTCCGTCAACAGGTTGAACACGATGATCGGCATCCGGTTGTCCATGCACAGGCTGAAGGCGGTGGCGTCGGCGACCTTGAGCCCCTGCTCGAGGACCTCCTGATGGGTGACCTCGTCGAACATGCGGGCGTCGGGATCGGTCTTGGGATCGGCGGTGTAGACCCCGTCCACTCCCTTGGCCAGCAGCAACGCCTCGCAGCCGATCTCGAGGGCCCGCTGGGCGCCCGCGGTGTCGGTGGAGAAGTACGGCATCCCCACACCCGCCCCGAAGATCACCACACGGCCCTTCTCGAGGTGCCGCTGAGCGCGCCGGGGGATGTAGGGCTCGGCGACCTGCCCCATCGTGATCGCCGTCTGCACGCGGGTGTCGATGCCGTGCTCGCGCTCGAGGAAGTCCTGCAGCGCCAGGCAGTTCATCACCGTGGCGAGCATGCCCATGTAGTCCGCCCGGGAACGCTCCATTCCGCCCTCGGTGAGCTGGGCGCCGCGGAAGAAGTTGCCGCCGCCGATGACGATGCCCACCTGGACGCCGCCCTTGACCACCTCGGCGATCTGGCGGGCGACGCCCTGCACGACCGTGGGATCCACGCCGACGGAGCCGCCGCCGAACATCTCGCCGCCGAGCTTGAGCAGCACGCGGCGGTAGCCCCCGGACGAACCGTTGGTGCTACCGCCGCGCGCCACCGTCGACGTCACGATCGGCGGACCGGTCCGAGACCGCGATGGCCGATCACCTCAGGCCTGGCCAACCTCGAAGCGGGCGAACTTGACCACGGTGACCCCGGCGTCGGCCAGCATCGCCTTGACCGACTTCTTGGAGTCCTGCACCGAGGCCTGCTCGAGCAGCGCGACGTCCTTGAAGAAACCGTTCACCCGACCCTCGATGATCTTGGGCAGGGCCTGCTCGGGCTTGCCCTCCTCGCGGGCGGTCGCCTCGGCGATGCGGCGCTCGTTGGCCACCACGTCCTCGGGGACCTCGTCGCGGCTGACGAACCGGGGGCGGGCGGCGGCGATGTGCATCGCCACGGCGCGCGCGGTGTCGGCGTCATCTCCGGTGTAGGAGACCAGGATCCCGATCGCCGGCGGCAGGTCGGTCGCCCGACGGTGCAGGTAGGTCGCCACCTGGCCGTCGTAGCGGACGAAACGGCGAAGCTCCAGCTTCTCGCCGATCCGCGCCGACAGCGCGTGGATGGCCTCGTCGACGGTGCCGCCGTCGACACTGGCGGTGCGCAGCTCGTCGATGTCGCCGACCTTGCCCGCGCCCGCGGCCTCGAGGACCTTGTTCGCCAGCGCCTGGAAGTCGTCGCTCTTGGCGACGAAGTCGGTCTCGCAGTTCAGCTCGACCATGATGCCGCCATCGGCGTCGGTCGAGCTGACGACCAGGCCGGCGGCGGTGGCGCGCTCGGCGCGCTTGCCGACGTCCTTGGCACCCTTGATCCGCAGAACCTCGACCGACTTCTCGAGGTCACCGTCGGTCTCCTCGAGCGCCTTCTTGCAGTCCATCATCCCGGAGCCGGTGAGCTCCCGGAGCCGCTTGACATCCGCGGCCGTGTAGTTCGCCATCGTGGTACGTGTCCGTCCTTGGTCTGTCGGGTAGCAAGTTCTCAGAGCGGCGGTGCCGCTGATCCAACACCTAGCGGTGCCGCTGATCCAACACCTGGCGGTGCCGCTTAACACTCGGCGGTGCCGCTGATCCAACACCTGGCCGTGCCGGCCGGCGATCTGTGGTCGCCGACCGGCACGCCATGCGGCTACTCCGCGGTCTGCGTGGTTCCGTTGCTGCTGGTGGTGGCCGGCGCGGCGGTCGCTGCCACCGGCTCGCCCGCCGTCTCCGGGAGCGCGGCCCCGTCGGACCCGCCGCCGGTGAGGAGTTCCTTCTCCCACTCCGGCAACGGCTCGTCGGTGGCGGGGCCGGCATCCGGCTTGTCGTCGCCGTCGGCACCCCGGCTGCGGCTCGAACGGGCCATCAGGCCGTCCGCGGCGGCACGTGCGATGACCTTGGTCAGCAGCGCGGCCGAGCGGATCGCGTCGTCGTTACCCGGGATCGGGTAGTCGACCTCGTCGGGATCGCAGTTGGTGTCGAGGATCGCCACCACCGGGATGTTCAGCTTGCGGGCCTCGCCGACCGCGATGTGCTCCTTCTTGGTGTCGACGATCCACACCGCGGAGGGCACCTTGGTCATGTCGCGGATGCCGCCCAGGGTGCGTGCGAGCTTGTCCTTCTCCCTGGTGAGCATCAGGATTTCCTTCTTGGTGCGGCCTTCGAACCCGCCGCTCTGCTCCATCGACTCGAGCTCCTTGAGCCGCTGGAGCCTCTTGTGCACCGTCTGGAAGTTGGTGAGCATTCCACCCAGCCAGCGCTGGTTCACGTACGGCATGCTGACGCGGCCCGCCTCGTCGGCGATGGCCTCCTGCGCCTGCTTCTTCGTACCGATGAACATGATCGTGCCGCCGTGCGCGACGGTCTCGCGGACGAACTCGTAGGCGCGGTCGATGTACGACAGCGTCTGCTGCAGATCGATGATGTAGATGCCGTTGCGCTCGGTGAAGATGTAGCGCTTCATCTTGGGATTCCAGCGCCGGGTCTGATGCCCGAAGTGAACGCCGGAATCCAGCAGTTGCTTCATGGTGACGACGGCCATGGCCAGTCCTCGACCTCTTCCGTGTTGGCGCCCCCTGCGGCTGGCCGCACGAGACGTGAGCGGTTGTGCACGACACCGGGTGGTGTCGTCCTGGCGTCACACCGCTGCCCGGACCCGCTGTGCTGCACGGGACCGCCCGGGCCTCGTGTCCACCGGATTCGGCTGTGACACCGACCGGCGAGATACGTGGACGCGCGAAGTCACCCCGTGAGACACGAGGTGCGATGACGAGTGTACGCCGCCGACCGGCCGTGCTGCGCCGGGGTCCGGAGACGGCCCGGGTTGTCCACACCGGGCCGGGTTGTCCACATCGTCGCTGCTCCCGGCCCTGTCGACGGAGCGGAACCGGGAGCCTGACGGGATGCTATCGATCTCTCGACTGGCCCTGGTGACGTTGCTGGTGACCGCGGCGGGCCCGGAGGTCGTGCTGGCCGGTGTGGGCTCAGGGCTGGGCGCGGAGCTGCCGGGGATCCCGGTCCCGGTCTCGGAGTTCGACTGGCCGCTGCGGCCGGCCCCGAGGGTGAGCCGCCCGTTCCAGCCCCCGTCACGGCCGTACGGCCCGGGTCATCGGGGCGCCGACCTGGTCGGCGCCGAAGGGCGGGACGTGCTGGCCGCCGGAGCCGGTGTGGTCGTCTACGCCGCCCCGCTGGCGGATCGTGGGGTCGTCTCGGTCGACCATGCCGGCGGACTGCGCACCACCTACGAGCCGGTCGCCACGCGGGTCAGGGCGGGCCAGGTCGTCGCCCGGGGCGAGGTAATCGGCACGCTGGAGGCGGGCCACGCCGGATGCCCCGCTCCGGCATGCCTGCACTGGGGGCTGCGCCGCGACCGCGAGTACCTCGATCCGTTGCTGCTGGTCCGGCCGGCCCACGTCCGGCTGCTCCCGTGGACTCCCGAACCGTGAACGGGCCCGCCGGCGGTCAGGCTCTGGGATGCGCCTGGTCGTGGACGGCCTTCAGGCGATCGACGCTGACGTGGGTGTAGAGCTGGGTGGTGGCGAGCGAGGCGTGGCCGAGTAGCTCCTGGACGCTGCGCAGGTCGGCCCCGCCCACCAGCAGGTGTGTGGCGGCGCTGTGGCGCATGCCGTGCGGTGACAGGTGCGGCGCACCCGGCACCGCCGACGCCGCGTCGTTCACCACGTTCCGGGCGACCCGCTGGTCCAACCGGCCTCCCCGGGCTCCGAGCAGCAACGCGGGCGGGGAGCCGGGTTGCACCAGTGCCGGGCGACCGTGTTCCAGCCAGCGCCGCAGCGCGCGTTCCGCCGGAGCCCCGTAGACCACGGTCCGCTCCTTGGCGCCCTTACCGAGCACACGCAACGTCCGCCGACCGGCCTGCACGTCGTCCACGTCCAGCCCGCACAGCTCCGAGACCCGGACCCCGGTGGCGTAGAGCAACTCGAGCAGCAGCAGATCACGCAGGGCGATCGGGTCGTCCTCCTCGGCTCCCGTCGTCGCGGCCCCGAGCATCTGGTCGGCCTGATCGTGGCTGAGCACCGAGGGAAGCACGCGGTGGGCCTTGGGCGCCGCGAGCCGCACCCCCGGGTCGGAGGCGATCCGCCCCGTCCGCGCGGCCCAGGCGGTGAACACCCTGGCCGCGGATGCCCGGCGGGCCAGCGTCGACCGGCTCACCCCACCGGAGCGCTGCTCGGCCAGCCATCGGCGCAGCACCGCGAGGTCGAGCGCCTGGAGACGGTCGCTCCCCCTGGCGAGCGTCCGCAGCAGGCCGTCGAGGTCGCCCAGGTATGCCCGCACGGTGTGGGCGGACAAAGCACGCTCCAACCCCAGATGGCGCCCGAACGCCTCCCGGGCGTCCGCGAGCTCAGGTGGTAGCCCGGCCGCCTCCGCATCACCGTCTCCACCATCGCCGCTCATGGCGGGAACGCTGCGCTCCCGGATGGCCGAGGTCAAGCACCGCCACGCACGGCTTCGGTGACCGGCGTCCGTCGCCATCCGCTGCCGGCGCGCTCGGCGAGCCCCAGCCGTGCGAGTTCCGGCAGAGCCGACGCCACCAGGTGCACCGGCAGACCCGACTCGGCGGAAAGCGCGGCGAGGTCACGCTCGGCCTGGCGGGGCAGTGCTTCGTGGACCCGCAACGACGTGGCGCTCAGCGCGTCGGTGGCCCGGGCCGGCCCGGCGCCGAGCACGGGCGGCGCCAGGTCCTCCCCGATCCGGCCGATGGCTTCGATCACCTCCTCGGCGCGGGTCACGGCGATCGTCCCGGGCTCCCGGAGCAGGTGGTGACAACCCACCGAGAGCGCTGAGGTGACCGGTCCCGGCACCGCCATCACCGGCTTGCCCAGCAGTGCGGCGTCCGAGGCGGTCCGCCGTGAGCCGCTGCGCCAGCCCGCCTCCACCACCACGGTGCCTGCGGCGAGCCCGGCGATGATCCGATTCCGCACGAGGAACCGGTGTCGGCCCGGTACCGCGCCCGGGGGGTACTCACTGACCACCAGTCCCCGTTCGGCGATCCGGGCGATCAGTCGGGTGTGACCGGCCGGATAGGCCCGGTCCACCCCGCAGGCCAGTACGGCGACCGTCACCCCATCGGCGGCCAGCGCTCCCTTGTGCGCCGAGCCGTCGATCCCGTAGGCCGCGCCCGAGACCACCGCACAGTCCCGCCCGGCCACACCGTGTGCCAGTTCGGCAGCCACGTGGTTGCCGTAGTCGGTGGCGGCCCGGGCGCCGACGATCGCCACCGACCGTTCGGCCACCTCCGCCAGCGACGCCGGACCCCGCGCCCATAGGGCGAGTGGCGCAGCGAGGTGGTCGTGGCCGCAGAAGCCGAATGCGAGGAACGCCGCGGTCGGCCATTCGGCGTCCTCGGGGATCACGAGCCGCGCCCCGACCGTCCGGGCCGCCTCCAGCGCGGGTTCGCCGAGATCCCGGTGCCTGCGGGCCTGGGTGACCGCCGCGACCGGCTTCGGGACCTCACCCCTGCTGACCAGATGCGCGGCCTCGAGCGGCCCCACCTGTGCGACGAACTCGACCAGTGCCGGACTGGGCGGCTCGGCGACGCCCGCCAGGTAGGCCCTGGCGATCCTGAGCTGGTCCGGCGGCTTCACGTGGTCTCCTCCGAGTTGGTGGTCGTGGACGATCTCCGGCCCGCTCCGGTTCTGACCGGCGGCCTGGCGCGTGGCGGCCTCATGCCGCTTGCTGCTCCTTGAACCCCATGGCCTGCTGGACCATCTCCACGGTCGGGCGGCATTGTCCGGCGAGGTCGCAGATCGTCCAGGCCAGCCGTAACGCGCGGTCGGCACCTCTGGCCGTGAGCCGTCCGTCCCGCAACCCCTGCTCCAGAGGAGCGACCACACTCTGCGGGAGGCGGAACCGGCTGCGCAGCGCCGGCCCGGGCACTTCGCTGTTGGTGCGCCACCCGTGCTCGGCCCAGCGGGCCCGCGCGGCGGCGCGGGCCTCCAGCACCCGGGCCCGGACCGTCGCGGTGCTCTCCCCCGGCTCCAGGTCCGGCCCGGACAGCGCGATGACCGGCTGGAGCTCGGCCCTCAGGTCGACCCGGTCCAGCAGCGGTCCCGACAGCCGTCCCAGGTACCGGCGCCGCACCAGCGGTGGGCAGGTGCAGTCCCGGTTGTGCGCGGGCGCGCACGGGCAGGGGTTCGCGGCGAGGACCAGCTGGAACTGCGCGGGATAGCGAACCGAGCCGGCCGCCCGGGCCAGCCGGACCTCACCCTCCTCCAGCGGGGTGCGCAGCGACTCCAGCAAGTGGGGACCGAACTCGGGGGCCTCGTCCATGAAGAGCACACCGCGGTGGGCCATCGACACCGCACCGGGACGGGGCAGACCGCTGCCGCCGCCGACCAGCGCGGCCACCGAGCTCGAATGGTGCGGGGCGACGAAGGGCGGCGTCAGCGACAGCGGACCGGTGGCCGGTAGGCGCCCGGCCACCGACCGGATGGCCGCGATCTGGAGTGCCTCGTCGGCGGCCAGGTCAGGTAGCAACCCGACCAGGCGCTGGGCGAGCATGGTCTTGCCCGTTCCCGGCGGACCCACCAGCATCAGGTGGTGGCCGCCGGCGGCGGCGACCTCGAGCGCGAGCCGACCGCCGCGCTGGCCGACGACATCGGCGAGATCGGGTGGCGGTTCGGGCGCCGTGGTGGCCAGCGGCGGTGGTCTGGGGAGCTTCCGGTCGCCGTCCAGCCAGCCGAGCACGTCGTTGAGCCGGGCCGCGCCGAACACATCCAGCCCCTCGACCAGGGACGCCTCATGCAGCGTCTCCTCGGGGATCACCACCCGCCGGGCCCCCGAACGCCGGGCGGCCAGCAGGCTCGGCAGGACACCGCGCACCGGGCGCAGTCGGCCGTCGAGGGCAAGCTCGCCGATCAGGACGGTGCCGTCGAGCTCCTCCTGGTCGACCACCCCGCACGCGGCGAGCACCGCGCATGCCAGAGCGACGTCGAAACCGCTTCCCGCTTTCGGCAGCGTCGCCGGGGAGAGCGCGAGGGTGATCCGCCGGTTGGGCCAGGTACGGCCCGAGTTGACCACGGCGGCCCGCACCCGGTCCTTGGATTCGTGGAGCGAGGCATCGGGCAGCCCGACGAGGTGGACACCGGGCAGCCCGAGACCGATATCGGACTCGATCTCGACCAGACGCCCGTCCACCCCGTACAGCGCGACCGACCATGCCCGGGCCAGCGCCATCAGAACGCCGACTCGTAGTGCTGGAGGGTGACCTCGCCACCGGGTGGCGCGACGATGGCGACCACGTCGAACCGGATCTCGCACCACCGGACCTGGTGGGCAGCCAGCCAGGCCTGGGTGACCCGCCGGATCCGCGCGGCCTTCTGCCGGGACACCGACTCGGCGGGCTCCCCGAAGCCGGTGCCGGACCGCGTCTTGACCTCGCAGACCACCAGCTGCCGTGAGTCCGTAGCGACGACGTCGATCTCGCCGTCGCGGCAGCGCCAGTTCCGCGAGAGCACGACCAGCCCGGTGCCGCGCAGGTAGTCGACGGCCAGATCCTCGCCGCGCCGGCCCAGCTCATCCTTGGTTGCCACGAGGGAACGGTCCCTCGGCAGGCCCCTTCAGGACCAGGCGGATCTCGCCACCTGTGGACAACTCAACCTGGTGTGGACAACTCCCGGCCGGTCAGCCGAAGGCCTCACCCTCAGGTAACCGCAGGTCGGGCTTGTCCAGCTCCTCGACGTGCACGTCCTTGAAGGTGATCACCCTGACGTTCTTGACGAACCGGGCCGGACGGTACATATCCCACACCCACGCATCGGACATCCGGACCTCGAAATAGATCTCGCCGTCGGTGTTGTGCGCCGCGACGTCCACGGAGTTCGCCAGGTAGAACCGCCGCTCGGTCTCCACCACGTAGGCGAACTGACCGACGATGTCGCGGTACTCCTTGTAGAGCGAGAGCTCCATCTCGGTCTCGTACTTCTCGAGATCCTCGGCGCTCATCTCTCGCCTCCGCGCTCGTTCCGCTCCTCGCTCGCTGACTCCCGCTGTGCGTGCCCCGTTGCTCGCTCGCTCCTGCCTCGCGTCATCACGGGCTCACCTCACTCCCAGCCGACAAGTCGATGCCATCGGGCTCCGTCTCGGCCCCGCTGGTCACGACGACACTCGAACCACGCACCGGTGAATTGTGGACCACGGGCTCCGCCGACCGGACAGCACCGGCCCGAACTACGTTCACGAAGGAGAACCGGTGCTCCGGACAGGGGCCGTGCGCGTTGAGCGTCCTGTCGTGGGCGGGGGTGCAGTAACCCTTGTGCTCGGCGAACCCGTACTGCGGGAACTGGCGGTCCAGCTCGACCATCAGCCGGTCCCTGGTGACCTTGGCCAGCACCGACGCGGCCGCGACGCACGCGGCCGCCTGATCCCCCTTGGGCACCGCCAGGTTGGGCAGAGCCAGCCCGGGGACCCGGAAACCGTCGGTCAGCACGTACCCGGGCGGCGCGGCGAGCCTGGCCACCGCACGGCGCATCCCGTCCACGTTCGCGGCGTGGACACCCCGGCGGTCGATCTCGGTGGGCGGGATGATCACCACCGACCAGTCGACAGCACGGAGGACGATCAGCTCGTAGTAGCGCTCCCGCTCGGCGGCGGTCAGCAGCTTCGAGTCGGTGAGCCCGTCCCAGCGCACGGCGTCACCGGGCCGCGGGACACAGGCGGCGACCACCAGCGGGCCGGCGCACGCGCCGCGTCCGGCCTCGTCCACACCGGCCACCGGCCCGAGGCCGTAACGGCCGAGCGTGCGCTCCCACGCCCAGATCCCCGTCGAGCGCCGGATCACCGCTCGTTGCGGTCTGGGCAGGGCTGAGTACGCGGATACGGGTCGGGCCATAGCCTCAGTGCAGCCTCAGTGCGCCGCCGCCGCAACGGTCCCGAGTTGCCCGTTGACGGCGTGGATGGGCTGGGCCCGGCGGAACGGGAGCACGACCAGCCGCGCTTTGCCGATCACGTTGCCGAGCGGGATCGGGCCGTGTCCGGGAACCCGGGAGTCGGCGGAGTTGTTGCGGCTGTCACCCATCACCCACAGCTGACCGGTGGGCACCTTCACCGGTCCGAACTCCGCCTGGCTGGGCGGGCCGGCCTCGGGAAGGTAGTAGATGTAGGGCTCGTTCAGCGGCTTGCCGTCGACGGTGACCCGGTTCTGGGAGTCGCAGCAGGCCACGGTCTGGCCACCGACCGCGATGACCCGCTTGATCAGGTCCTTCTCGTCCGGCGGCGCCAGTCCCACCAGCGATCCGACGCTCTGGAACGCCCTGACGAAGATGTTGCCCGCCTTCTTCGTCTGGTAGTCCTCGTCCTGCCAGCTGGGCGGCCCCGCGAAGACGATGACGTCGCCGGGTGACGGATCACCGAAGTGGTAGCTGAGCTTGTCGACCAGGACGCGGTCGTTGGTGCACCCCGTACAGCCGTGCAGGGTCGTCTCCATCGAACCCGACGGGATCTCGTAGACCCGCGCGAGGAACGTCTGGATCAGGAAGGTCAACACCAGCGCGACCACCATGAGCATCGGCAATTCGCGCCAGAAGGTGCCGCGACGACGCCTCCCGCGCTTGACACCGCGCGTGGGGGCGCCACCGGTGAAGTCCGAGGCGGGCCTGCTGCCGGCCCGGTGGTGGCGCCGACCACCCTTGGTGGGGCTGCCGGCGGGTCGGTCCAACCGCTCGAGCGCGGACGGGTCCGCGACATCGAACTGGGTGTCGGGCCCGGGATCGAGGACACGGTCCCGGCGGGCATCCCTCGACGGTAGGTCTCTCGGCGGTCGTTCCCTCGGCGGTAGGTCCCTGGGCGGGCGCTCCCGCAGCGGTGTCGAGGCTCGCAGCGGTGTCGAGGCCGCAAGAGCCCCGGCGGCTCCCAGCGCCCCGGAGGCGCCCAGCGCTCCCGCGCCGCGTGGCGCGAGCGGGCTCCGCAGCGGCGGTCCGGGCGTGTAGGAGTGCATGTCCCGGCGGACGATCTCCGTCGGGGCGTCGATGCTCGTATCGATCGGCCGGATCGTCCTGGGTCCGCCGACACCGACACGTCGCGCACCCGGAGGAACCGCCGGTGCCGCGGAGGCGCGTGCGGCCGGACCGGCGCCATCCCGCCGGACCTGGCGATCCCGCATCGGGGAGAGGGCGTCGACCGATACCCCGGGACCCGCGAGCGGCGGCCCGAGCGGTGGGGCCTGCCCGGCCGGAGGGCCGGACGGGTGCGGGTACCGACCACCCGGGCCATCAGGTGAGCGGGGACCGGGCGATCCGCTCGGTGCTACCCGGCTGTCGGTGCCGAACGGCGCCACGGGGGCACCACCCGCGGGCGGGGGGAATGGCGGGCGGTCGAATCCCGATCCATTCGCGTACCCGGCCGTACCATTCCCATTGCCGGACGCATTGCCGTTGCGGTTGGCATCCCGGTGCCCGCTGGGCTCGCCGAAACCGCCGGCGTCTCCGAATCCGTTGGCTCCGTGCAATCCGTTCCCGGTGCCGTTGCCTTGGCCGGAGCCAAAGGCGTTCCCGGCACCGAGACCATTGCCGAACCCGTTTCCGGGGCCATTGTGTGCCCCGTTGCCGATGCCCCGATCCGCGCGGGAATCCGCCGCTCCGTGTCGCGGCGATCCGTTTCCGCCGGTGTAGCCGTTCCCGCCGGTGTAGCCGTTCCCGCCGGTGTAGCCGTTCCCGCCGGTGTAGCCGTTCCCGCCGGTGTAGCCGTTTCCGGGGGATCCGCCGTTTTCGAGGGAGTAGCCGTTCCCGAAGGGCAGGCCGTCGGAATGGAGGGGCCGCGCCGAACCGCTCGGATGATCCCACCCGAGATCGTCGCGGCCACCCGGCACCCCGCGCGGAGGTGGGCCGTCGTCGGCCGTCCCGTATCCGCCGTCCACCTGCACTCCGGGCCCCGATCGGCGACGCGGAGGAGCGCCCAGCGGGCCGACACGGCGTGACGCCGGTCGGGGCTCGCCGGGAGCGCCGGTGTTGGGGACGACCACAGACACGAGGCTACGGCACCTCCAACCGATCTGGCGCCCTCCGGGAGAGTCTCGCCCGACGAATGGCGGGTTGCGTTCTCAGGACGCCGGCTCGCGCTTTTCCTTGATCTTGGCGGCCTTCCCGCGCAGCTCGCGGAGGTAGTACAGCTTGGCGCGACGAACGTCACCACGAATGGCGACCTCGATCTCGGCGATGTTCGGAGAGTGCACCGGGAAAGTGCGCTCCACACCGACGCCGAAGGACACCTTGCGGACCGTGAAGGTCTCGCGCAGTCCGGCCCCCTGGCGGCGGATCACGACGCCCTGGAAGATCTGCACGCGGGAGCGCGATCCCTCGATGACCCGGACGTGGACCTTCAGGGTGTCGCCGGGCCGGAAGGCCGGAATGTCGGAACGCAGCGAGGCTGCATCCAGCTCGTCCAGGGTATTCATCGCTCAGGTCCGTCCTCGGGTGGTGACTGCGTGTACAAAGTCCCGCTACGCACCGGCGACCAGGGGCCGCATTCTCCGAGCGCGTGGTATCCGCTCCCGACGAACGACTGACCCGATCGCGCCGCGTTTCGGCGCCCCGACGCGAGACGCCGGGCGGTGGCAACCAGTTCAGTGTGCCAGACGGGGTGGACCGCGACGAAACCGACACCGCCGAGGTGGTCCCCGGCCGCTCTCAGGCGTCGCCGGCCAGCTTGCGCAACAACTCCCGGTCGCGGGCGTCCAGCGCATCAGGAGGGAGAGATTCGAGCAGGTCGGGCCGTTGCGTGGCGGTGCGGCGCAGGGACTGCTCACGCCGCCAGCGGGCGATCGCGGCGTGGTCACCGCTGCGCAGCACGTCGGGTACGTCGAGCCCACGCCAGTGTTCGGGGCGGGTGTAGGCGGGTCCCTCGAGTAGACCGTCGGAGAACGAATCCTGGGCGGCCGAGGCAGGATTGCCCAGGACCCCGGGCAGCAGGCGGGCCACCGCCTCGACGATGACCAGCACGGCGACCTCTCCGCCGACCAGCACATAGTCGCCGATGGACACCTCGTCGACCACCATGCGGGTGGCCGCGTCGTCGAAGACGCGCTGGTCGATGCCCTCGTAGCGGCCGCAGGCGAACACCAGCCACGGCTGCGCGGCGTACTCGTGCGCGACCTGCTGGGTGAACGGCCGCCCGGACGGTGTGGGGACGACCAACCGCGGCGGCCCGGTCGTGCCGCGCTCGGGCGCGCAGACCTCGTCGAGCGCCGCACCCCAGACACCGGGGCGCATCACCATCCCGGGACCGCCGCCGTATGGAGCGTCGTCGACCGCCTTGTGCACGTCGTGGGTCCAGTCCCGCAGATCGTGCACGGACAGGCTGATCAGGCCCTTGGCTATCGCGCGCCCCAGCAGGGCCTCACGCAACGCCGCCAGGTAGCCGGGGAAGATCGTGACCACGTCGATCCGCATGGCCCGCGCCTAACCGAGCTCATCCTCGAGAAGGCCTTCCGGCGGTGTGAGCACCACCCTGCCGCCGCCGACGTCGACGGTCGGGACGATCTGATGCACGAACGGCACCAGGGCGTCAGCCCTCGCCTCACGCGAGATCACCAGGAGATCTCCCCCCGGTCCGTGGAGCACCTCGCGCACGTCACCGACCACCGAGCCGTCGGCCAGCTCCGCACGCAGCCCGACCAGCTCGTGGTCGTGGAACTCGTCCGGGTCGTCCAGGGGCTGCAGGGTCGAGACGTCGACGGTGAGCGTCGTGCCGGTGAGCTCCGCCGCGGCGTTCCGGTCGGCCACCCCGTCGAAGCTCAGCAGCAGGGTGCCGCTGTGCCAGCGGCTGCCGGCGACCTTGAGTCGCCGGCCCGCCGCTACCGTGAACTCCGCTCCGATGGCGAACCGTTCCTCGGGTGCGTCCGTACGGACGGACACCGCGAGCTCGCCCCGCAGCCCGTGTGGCCGGCCGATCCGGCCGACCACCAGCGTCTCGGGCATCCGCTCAGCGATCGGTGTCGATCACGTCCACGCGGACACCACGACCGCCCACACCGTTGATCACGGTGCGCAGCGCCGTCGCAGTCCGGCCGCCCCGGCCGATCACCTTGCCGAGATCCTCGGGATTCACGCGGATCTCGAGCGTGCGCCCACGCCGGTTGGTGACCAACTCGACCTGGACGTCGTCGGGGTTGTCCACGATCCCGCGCACGAGGTGCTCGAGAGCGTCGACGAGCACGCTCACGAGCGATCCCCGCTGACACCGGTCGAGCAGGAGGGGGCGAGCTGGATCACTGGCCAGCCTCGGCAGCCTCCGAGACCTCGGCCTTCTCCTCGGCGGGCTTCTCGTCCGCGGCCTCGGTCTTGGCCTCAGCCGGCTTCTCGTCCTTGGCCTCGGACTTCTCGTCCTTGGCGTCGGCCTTCTTGGCCTTGGGCTCGGACTTCTTCTTGGGGGTGGTGGCGTCGGTCAGCTCGCCGCCGGCCTCGGCCAGCGCCGCGTTGAACCGCTCGAGCCGGTTCACCGGCGGAGCGGGGTGACGCAGGGTGCCCTCGGCGCCGGGCAGACCCTTGAACTTCTGCCAGTCACCGGTGATCTTCAGGATGGCCTCGACCGGCTCGGTCGGCTGCGCACCGACACCGAGCCAGTACTGCGCACGCTCGGAGTCGACCTCGATGAAGCTCGGGTCGGTCTTGGGGTGGTACTTGCCGATGGTCTCGATGGCCCGGCCACTGCGGCGGGTGCGCGCGTCGGCGACGACGATGCGGTAGTACGGGGCACGGATCTTTCCGAGCCTCAACAGCTTGATCTTGACAGCCACGGGTCTTGCTGCTCCTCGCGTTACGTGTTTCCAGGTCTGGTCAGTGACGGCCCCAGTCGCCACCGCCCGTGTGGGGAACCGGGAGGACGAGCTGGGTGTCAACCACGGCGCGGGGAGAGGGTCCGGCCACGGCGGTCAGCCAGCCATTGTGCCAGATGCCCCCACCCCCTTGACCAGTGACACCGGTCATCGCGGCGAGGGGTCGGCCGTGGAGGACACGAAACACCGCACGGTGACCCCGGCGGAGGCCAGTTCGCGGCGGACGGTGGCCACCAGTTCGACCGCTCCCGGGGTGTCACCGTGCACACACAGCGACCGTGCGGTGCTGCGCAGGACCGAGCCGTCGACCGCGACGATCTCGCCCTCGATGGCCAGCCGGACGGCTCGGCGCGTCAGTTCCCCGACGTCCTCCACCACCGCACCGGGCTCCGAACGGGGCACCAGGGTGCCGTGCGGGGTGTAGCCGCGGTCGGCGAACGCCTCGGGAATGGGCTCCAGGCCGGCCTTCTCCGCGGCGTTGAGCAGCTCCGACCCGGGCAGCCCGAGCACCGGCAACGGCCCGAAGGCGCGCACTCCGGCGACCACGGCGGCGGCCTGGGCGGTGTGGTGGACGGCGGCGTTGTACAGCGCGCCGTGGGGTTTCACGTAGGCGACCGACGTACCCCCGGCCCGGGCGCAGGCGTCCAGCGCCCCGATCTGGTAGAGCACCTCGTCGGCGAGCTCGGACGGGTCGACGTCGATGAAGCGGCGTCCGAACCCGGCCAGGTCCCGGTAGGAGACCTGGGCACCGACGGCCACCCCCCTGGTCGCCGCCAGCGCGCAGACCCGGCGCATCGTCGTCGCGTCCCCGGCATGGAACCCGCACGCCACGTTGGCCGAGGAGACGATGTCCAGGAGCCGCTCGTCGTCGCCCAGCGGCCAGACCCCGAACCCCTCCCCCAGGTCCGAGTTCAGATCGATCACGACACTCATCGTCGGGTCACCAGGGATGCGCTCCGATCATCAGCATGAACAGCGACACGGCCGGGATCAGATTGTTCACCTGGTGGGCCACGATGCTGGCCCCGATGTTGTCCGAGTACACCCGGGCCAGACCGATCGGTACGGCGATCACCAGCAACAACGGTGTACGGGTGAGCTCGAAGTGGGCGAGCGCGAACGCCAGGGTGGTGAGCCCGAACGCCCACCAGCGGTTCGCGCCGTTACGTTCCATGGCGCCCCACAACAGCCCCCGGTAGACGATCTCCTCACAGATCGGGGCGACCAGCCACACCACCAGGAACACCGCCGCCGCCAGCGGCACCGAGAACCGCTGGCCGGCGAAGAGCCGGGCCACCGCCGAGTTGGCCTCGTCGATCCCGACCACGTGCGACCACAACGCCGCCGCAGGGATCGTCGCCATCAACCCGGCGCAGCCGAACCCGAACCCCCGGCTCAGGTCGGCCCGGCTCATCCGCAGCCCGAGATCGACGCACGGACCGTTGCCCCGCAGCCAGGTCACCAGCATCGCGGCGGCCGCGGACAGGATCGTGGGAACGGTCAGGCTGAGCAGCAGCACCGACGGCGGGGGCGGGCCCTGCCGGTCGGTACCCACGTAGGGCAGCACGAGCAGCAGCGACGCGCTCAGGAACACGGCCTCCGCGAACAGGTAGGCACCGAAGCCCCAGCGACGTCCGGGCGGCGACGTGCCGGCGGGCGGAGCCTCCGGCACGCTCGCGGGCGAACCGGGGACCAGCGCATCGACCGGTTCGTCGAACGGCTCTCGGACCGCCTCGGGCGGGCCGGCCGTGCTCAATGAGCCCGCCGGACCGGGCGCCCCCGCAACACGACCAGCTCAGGTGACCGCAGCACGCGGACGTCGTCGCGGGGATCCTCGGCGTACACGACCAGATCGGCGCGTTCGCCCACCGACAGGCCCGGGTGGCCGAGCCACGACCTGGCCGCCCAGCTCGCGGCGCCCAGGGCGGCGGTGCCCGACATCCCCGCGGTGTGCAGCTCGGCCACCTCGTCGGCGAGGCGGCCGTGCGCGATCATCCCGCCGGCGTCGGTGCCCGCGTACACCGCCACGCCGGCCTCCATCGCGCGGCGGACCACGTCGTAGGACCCGGCGTGCAGCTCCCGCATGTGGGCGGCATAGGCGGGGAACTTCTCGGCCGAGGCGGCGATGTCGAGGAAGTTCTCCCGGGCGTTGATCAGTGTGGGGACCAGCGCGGTCCCCCGGCGCACCATCTCCCCGATGAGGTCGTCGGTGAGCCCGGTGCCGTGCTCGATGCAGTCGATGCCGGCGTTGATCAGCCCGGGCAGCGCGTCGGTGCCGAACACGTGCGCGGTCACCCGGGCCCCGGCGGCGTGCGCCACCTCGATCGCCTCGACCAGCTCCTCGTCGGACCACAGCGGGGCCAGGTCGCCCACGCCGCGGTCGATCCAGTCGCCGACGAGCTTCACCCATCCGTCCCCGGCGGCGGCCTGCGCGGCGACCTCGTCGGCCAGCAGCGCCGGATCGTCCAGCTCGACGGCCAGGTCGCGGATGTAGCGCTTGGGCCGCGCCACGTGCCGGGCCGCGCGGATGATCACCGGGAGGTCATCGCGGGACTGCAGCGGGGTGGTGTCCAGCGGCGAGCCGCAGTCGCGGATGAGCAGGGTTCCGGCGTCGCGGTCGGTCTCGGCCTGGACGACCGCCTCGGGCAGCTCGACCGGGCCGCCCACGCCGAGCCCGATGTGGCAGTGCGCGTCCACCAGACCCGGCACGATCCAGCCGCCGTCGGCGAGCGTCGTGGCCTCGGCCACCGGTCCCTCGACGAGCCGGCCCGATCCGTCGATCCAGAGTTCGGCCGGCTCCTCCTCGGGCAGCAGTACACCCCGGACCCGGTACGCGGTGCCCCTGTCCGAGCTCATCATCCGCAGCTCATCATCCGCAGCTCATCGTCCGCCCCGCCTCAACGCGACTTCGGGAACTTGAACTTGGTGGGGTCGAACCCCGGCGGCAGCTGGTCGAGCCCGGCCAGACCCGGCGGCAGCTCGTTGAGGCCCGGGGGCATCCTGGACAGGTCCGGCAGCGCGGGCAGGGCGCGGGGACGGCCGCCCTGGGGCCGTCCCTTGGACCCCTTCTTGCCCTTGCGGGTCTTCGACTGGCGACGGGCCCCGAAGCCCATCTGACCGGCCATCTGCTTCATCATCTTGCGGGCCTCGAAGAACCGGGTCACCAGGTCGTTGACCTCGCTGACCTGCACCCCGGAGCCCTTGGCGATACGCAGCCGCCGCGAGCCGTTGATGATCTTCGGGTCGGCCCGCTCGGCCGGGGTCATACCCCGGATGATGGCCTGTACCCGGTCCAGCTGGCGGTCGTCGACGCTGGCCAGTGCCTCTTTCATCTGCCCGGAGTTGGCCCCGGGGAGCATGCCCAGCAGGTTGCCGATCGGACCCATCTTGCGGATCGCCAGCATCTGCTCGAGGAAGTCCTCCAGGCTCAGCTCACCGGAGGCGATCTTGCCGGCGTTCTGCTCGGCCTTCTGTGCGTCGAAGACCTGCTCGGCCTGCTCGATCAGCGAGAGCACGTCGCCCATGCCGAGGATGCGGCTGGCCATCCGGTCGGGGTGGAAGACGTCGAAGTCCTCCAGCTTCTCCCCGGTGGAGGCGAACAGGATCGGCTGGCCGGTGATCTCCCGCACCGAGAGCGCCGCACCGCCCCGGGCGTCGCCGTCGAGCTTGGTGAGCACCACCCCGGTGAAGCCGACACCGTCGCGGAACGCCTCGGCCGTGGCCACCGCGTCCTGGCCGATCATGGCGTCGACGACGAACAGGACCTCGTCGGGGTTCGTCGCCTCGCGGATCGCCGAGGCCTGGGCCATCAGCTCGGAGTCGACACCGAGACGGCCGGCAGTGTCGATCACGACGATGTCGTGCTGCTTCTCGCGGGCGTAGGCGACACCGCGACGGGCGACGTCGACCGGGTCGCCGACCCCGTTACCCGGCTCGGGGGCGAAGGTGGTCGCGCCGGCCCGCTCACCGACGATCTGCAGCTGGTTCACCGCGTTCGGGCGCTGCAGGTCGGCCGCCACCAGCAGCGGCGTGTGGCCCTGCGACTTCAGCCAGCGGGCCAGCTTGCCCGCGAGGGTGGTCTTACCGGTTCCCTGCAGGCCGGCCAGCATGATGATGCTCGGTTGCTGTTTGGCCAGGTTCAGCCGCCGGGTCTCGCCGCCGAGGATCGCCACGAGCTCCTCGTTGACGATCTTGACGACCTGCTGGGCGGGGTTCAGCGCGCCGGAGACCTCCGCACCCTTGGCCCGCTCCTTGATCCGGGCGACGAACGAACGCACGACGGGCAGCGCCACGTCGGCCTCGAGCAGCGCGATCCGGATCTCGCGGCAGGTGGTGTCGATGTCGGCGTCGGACAGCCGGCCCTTGCCCCGCAGATCGCGTAGGGCACCGGTGAGGCGCTCGGAGAGGGTGTCGAACACGGTTACTCGTCGCTCCAGGTTCTTGTGCGGGTCACACCCGCCGGCTCACATGTCCCGCCGGCTCTCGTGCCGACGAACAGACCCCCCGAGCCTAGAGGATGGAGCGCGATCGGTCCGACCTCGTCGCCTGTACCCCGGCCTGGTACCCGGCCCGACAACCTGGCCCGACGATCCGGCCCTCCGGCTCGGCTCTCGGCCCGGGCCCAGCGACCCGGGTTCTCTGCCCGGACCCGGCGACCGGCGCTCAGCAGCCCGAGGACGCGGCGGCGAGCACGGCCGACTCCAGGCGCCGGCGCTGCGCCCTGGTCAGCGCGGCACCGCTGGACTCCGCGACGCTGAAGGAGTCGACCACCGAGGACCCGAGCGTCTCCACCCGTGCCCACCGGATGTCGGTACCGCAGCTCTCCAGCGCGGCCGCCACCCGGTGCAGCAGCCCGATGCGGTCGGTGGCACGCAGCTCGAGCACGACCGCCCCGGTGGCCTCGTCGTCGAACCACAGAACCCGGGCCTTGACGTGGTCCTCCGGCGCCGACGGTGTCGCGTAGTCGCGCTCCTTGCGGCTCAGGGCCTCGGACAGCACCAGCCCGCCGTCCACCGCGCGCACCAGATCGGCCCGTACCAACGCGGTGTCGGGTAGCCGGCCGAACCTCGGTGAGACGGTGAAGGTGTCGACCGCGACGCCCTCGTGGGAGGACAGCTCCGCAGCATGGACCTCCAGCGAGTGCAACGCCAGCACACCGGCGGCCAGCGACAGCGCCCCGGGCCGGTCCGGGAGCGCCACCAGCACGGTGGCCACCTGGTCGGAGTCCTTGCCGGAGTCCGGGGCCAGCATGACCTGCGGCTTGCCCGTCGAGTTGACCTTCTCGGCCAGCTGTGTCCGGAGCTGGTCCAGCGGCGCGGGGGACGGGATCGGGTCGCCGGCCATCGTCGCGCGGCATCGCTTGACCAGGTCGTCGATGAGGCGGCGCTTCCAGTCGCCCCACACTCCGGGGCCGGTGCCCAGGGAGTCGGCCTCGGCCAGCGCGTGCAGCAGTTCCAGCAGGACCGGATCGCCACCGAGGGTCTCGGCGACCCTGGTCAGGGTGGCGTCGTCCTCCAGGTCACGGCGGGTGGCGGTGTGCGGCAGCAGCAGGTGGTGGCGCACCATCGCAGCCAGCGTCGCCACATCGTGCTCGGGCAGCCCGAGGCGGGTACCGATCTGCCTGGCCAGCCCCTCCCCGACGATCGAGTGGTCCTCCTCCCGGCCCTTGCCGATGTCGTGCAGCAGCGCGCCGAGCAGCAGCAGGTCCGGCCGGGCCACCTGCGTGGTCAGCTTGGCCGCCTGGGCGGTCACCTCGACGAGGTGGCGGTCGACCGTCCAGATGTGCGCGCGGTCCTTGGGCGGCATGTCGCGGACCGCACCCCACTCGGGGAAGATCCGCCCCCACAGCCCGCCCCGGTCGAGCGCCTCGACGACGTCGACCAGGGCCCGCCCCGAGCCCAGCAGCGACAGCAGCTCGTCCAGCGCCGGCCTGGGCCACGGGGTCCGCAGCTCGGGGGCGGTGTCGGCCAGCTTGGCCAGCGTGCCGGCGGCGATGGGTAGACCGGTGCGCGCCGCCGTGGCCGCCACCCGGAGCACCAGCGCCGGGTCCTTGGCCGCCGCGGCGTCCCTGGCCAGCGCGACCTCGCCGGCGTGTTCCACGACGCCCTCGTCCAGTGGCCGGCGGACCGGGGCCCGCCGCAGCGCGGACAGCCCGCGCCTCGGCAGCGCCGAGCGGGCCGACCGCAGCCCGGACTCGACGGCGTAGGCCACCGTGCGGGCCGAGCCGGAGAGGGCGCGGGCCAGGTCGAACCGGTCGCCCATCTCCAGCGACGCGGCGATCTCGTCGGCGTCCTGTGCGCGCAGGACGTCACGCGCGCGGCCGGCCAGGCGATGCAGCTCGGTCCGCACGTCGAGCAGGAGCTCGCGCGCCGCGACGACCTCCGCGCCCGGGCGGTCGAGCAGCTGCGCGGCGGCCAGCGCGTCGAGCAGGTAGATGTCGCGCAGCCCGCCGCACCCGTTCTTGAGGTCGGGCTCGGCCCGGTGGGCGACGTCTCCGTTCTTCGACCAGCGCGCCCGGGTGACCTCCACCAGCTCGTCGAGGCGCCCCCGGATCCCGGCCCGCCAGGACTGCCGGACGGCGTCGTTCACCTTCTCGAACAGCGCCCGGTCACCGGCCAGATGCCGGGCCTCCAGCAACCCCAGCGCCGCGCGCAGGTCGGTCGTCGCCACCTGGATCACCTGGCCGGGGGTGCGCACCGAGTGGTCCAGACCGATTCCGGCGTCCCACAGCGGGTACCAGAGCGCCTCGGCCAGGCGCTCCGCATCCGGCCTGCGCTCGTGCACGATCACCAGGTCGAGGTCGGAGTAGGGGCAGAGCTCGCGACGGCCGAGCGCACCGACGGCGAGCAGCGTGGCCCCGTCCGTGAGACCGATCGCGGCCGCCCGGCTGGCCAGCCAGAAGTCGTGCAGGTCGACCAGGGCCCCCCGCAACGCATCCGCTGCCAACCGGCGCTGGCCGGGGCCGGGGGTGAGAAGCACCGCCCGGGCCCGGACCAGATCGTCGGCGACGCCCGCCGTCGTTGTCATCGCTCTCCCTCACTCAGCCCGCCCGACCCCCGAAGGGGCCGTCCACCGGTGCCGCGCGGACCACCAGGCCGGTGGTCCGCTCCGATGGCCTGCTCGCTCTCGCTCGCCGATGCCCGAGGCGGGCACGCGGGCTAGAGCGCGTCACTTCCTCGTTCCCCGGTGCGTACACGCACGACGCTCTCCAGCGGCGTGACCCAGACCTTGCCGTCGCCGATCTTGCCGGTGCGGGCGGTGTCGACGATCGCGTCGACCACCCGCTCGACCACGGCGTCGTCGACCGCCACCTCGATGCGGATCTTCGGGACGAAGTCGACCGAGTACTCCGCACCCCGGTAGACCTCGGTGTGGCCCTTCTGCCTGCCGTAGCCGGACACCTCGCTGACGGTCAGACCCAGCACCCCCAACTGCTCGAGGGCACCCTTCACGTCTTCCAGCACGAACGGCTTGATGATGGCGGTAACCAGCTTCATGGTCCTAGAGCTCCTCTCGTGCGGCGCTGCCCGTCGCGTGCAATCCGGATGTGGCTGTTCCCAAGCCCGCGCGGCCACTGGAGCCGAGCAGGGACAGGTCGTACGCACTCTCGGCGTGCTCGGCCTCGTCGATACCCGACGCCTCGATCTCCGGGGCGACCCGGAAGCCGATCGTCGCGCGGACGAGCCACGCCAGCAGGAACGTCACCCCGAAGGCGTAAACCATCGCCACCAGCGCGGCCACCACCTGGCGACCGAGCTGGCCCAGACCACCCCCGTAGAGCAGCCCGTCGGCCCCGGCCGAGTTGACCGCCTTGGTGGCGAACAGCCCGATCAGCACGGTGCCGGTCAGCCCGCCCACGCCGTGCAGCGCGAGCACGTCGAGTGAGTCGTCGTAACCGAGCCGGTACTTGAGCTTGATCGCCAGCGCGCACACCACGCCGGCCAGGCCGCCGATCACCAGCGCCCCGAAGGTGTCCACGTACCCGCAGGCCGGGGTGATCGCCACCAGTCCGGCGATCGCGCCGGACGCCGCGCCCAGAGTGGTCGGCCGCCCGTCGGTGACCTGCTCGTAGAGCAACCAGGTCATCAGCGACGCCGCCGACGCGGTCATCGTCGTGGTGAAGGCGTTCGCCGCCACGGATCCGACCGCCAGTGCCGAACCCGCGTTGAAGCCGAACCACCCGAACCACAGCAACCCGGCACCCAGCAGCACGTTCGGCATGTTGTGCGGCCGCATCGGTTCCTTCGGGAAGCCCCGGCGCCGGCCCAGCACCAGCGCGAGCGCCAGCGCGGAGAAGCCGGAGTTGATCTCGACGACAGTCCCCCCGGCGAAGTCCAGCGCCTTGAGCCGGTTGGCGATCCAGCCCCCGTGCGTCGCCGCGTAGCCGTCGAAGGAGAACACCCAGTGCGCCAGTGGGAAGTACACGACGCAGACCCACAGCACGGTGAACAGAACCCAGCTCCAGAACTTGGCCCGGTCGGCGATCGCGCCCGCCAGCAGGGCCGCCGTGATCACCGCGAACATCAGCTGGAACATCGCGAACGCCTGAACCGGGATCCGGTCGGACTCCGGGCCCACCAGGCCTGCCGCGTCGCGTAGACCGGCATGCCCGAGACCGCCGAGCAGCCCCCCGCCGATGTCATCTCCGAACACCAGCGAGTAGCCGAACAGGACCCACAGCACGCCCACTACACCCAGGCAGACGAAGTTCATCATCATCATGTTGAGCACGCTCTTGGACCGCACCAGTCCGCCGTAGAACAGAGCCAAACCCGGCGTCATCAGCATCACCAGTGCCGCGCTCACGAGCACCCACGTTGTGCTCCCTGCGTTGATCACTATTCGCCTCCCGATCCTTCGAGAGTCGAATGAGATCACATCGGACAATTGCGAACGACGATGACGGGGCGACCGGCTCACCCGTTCGGAGTAGCCGGTCACCCCGTCGCGTCTGCGTTTCGTGCCTGGCTAGACGGCGTCCGAACCGCGCTCGCCGGTTCGCACCCGGATGACCGCCTCGACCGGCGTCACCCAGACCTTGCCGTCACCGATCTTGCCGGTGCGGGCCGCCTCGACGACGGCTTCCACCACCTTCTCGGCGAGACCGTCGTCGGCCACGACCTCGACCCGCACCTTGGGTACGAAGTCGACGGAGTACTCCGCGCCCCGGTAGACCTCGGTGTGGCCCTTCTGGCGGCCGTAACCCTGAACTTCGCTGACCGTCATTCCCAGCACGCCCACCTGCTCGAGCGCGCCCTTGACGTCTTCGAGCACGAACGGCTTCACGATCGCCGTGACCAGCTTCATGATGCGCTCAGCCTTCCTGTCGAGCGGAGGACGTGCTCACACCGGCGTCGGGGGTCTTGTCCACGCCCGCCGACGAGCTGAGCGCACTGAGACCGGCGCTGGCACGACCACCGATGGTGGAGAAGTCGTAGCCCGTCTCCGCGTGCTCGCCCTCGTCGATGCCGGTCACCTCGGACTCGACGTCGACTCGGAAGCCGATCGTCTTCTGGATGACGAAGGCGAAGATGTAGGCCGTGACGAAGGAGTAGACCATCACCGCGCCGGCCGCGATCGCCTGCTTCCACAGCTGCGTGAGACCGCCGCCGTAGAACAGACCGTTCGCGCTCAGCGAGTTGACCTCGGTGGAGCCGAAGAACCCGATGAGCAGGGTTCCCACGATTCCGCCGACCAGGTGCACGCCGACGACGTCGAGCGAGTCGTCGAAGCCCAGCTTGTACTTCAAGCCGACCGCGAGGGCACAGACCGCACCGGCGATGAAGCCGATCGCCATGCCGCCGAGCAGGCTGACGTAACCACAGGCCGGGGTGATGGCGACCAGACCGGCGACCGCACCGGAGGCGGCACCCAGGGTGGTGGGCTTGCCGTCCCGGACCTTCTCCACGACGAGCCAGCCGATCAGGGCGGCCGACGTGGCGATCATGGTGTTGGTGAAGGCGACGGCGGCCAGGTCACCGGCGGTCAGCGCGGATCCGGCGTTGAAGCCGAACCAGCCGAACCACAGGAGGCTGGCGCCCAGGAGCACAAACGGCAGGTTGTGGGGACGCATGGGCTCACGGGGCCAGCCCTTGCGCTTGCCGAGCACCAGGCAGAGGGCCAGGCCGGCGGCACCCGCGTTGATGTGGACCGCGGTACCACCGGCGAAGTCCAGCGCACCCAGGCCGTGCGCGCCGTTGGCGATCCAGCCGCCGAGCGCGTCCGCGCCGACGAAACCGTCGAACGAGAACACCCAGTGCGCCACCGGGAAGTAGCAGATCGTGACCCAGAGGACGACCCAGATGCTCCACGGGATGAACTTCGCGCGGTCGGCGATCGCACCCGATGCGAGCGCCGGGGTGATCACCGCGAACATGAGCTGGAACATGCAGAACGCCAGCACCGGGATGGCGTCCGAACCCGGCCATGCGACCGCGGGTGCGGTGGGCGTCGCCGCGACGGCGAAGCCGGCCGTCTTGCCGATGGTGTTGTGCAGCAGGGCGAAGTCGAGATTACCGATCAGGCCCTTACCACCCGCGTCGTTGCTGAACGCGAGGCTGAACCCGTACAGCTCCCAAAGGACGCCGACGATGCCTAGCGTGATGAAGTTCATCATCAACATGTTCAGAACGCTCTTGCTACGGACCATGCCTCCGTAGAAGAACGCCAGGCCCGGGGTCATGAGCATCACCAGCGCGGCGCTGGCGAGCACCCAGGCGGTATCTCCTGCGTTGATCACCTTTTCGTCCTCCTGTCATCCAGGTTGGCGAAAGGATCTGTGCGCCATGTTTCGCGTGAAGTCGCGCGTTGTTTCGGGGCCGTGAACGAGCCGTCCGGGGACGTTACATCCGAGTTACGTCAGGTACACAGGCATCAGAAGTGTCTGGTGAGACTGATGTGACGGACGCTCACTCGCCACCTACCCGAGCAGGGCTTCGACGAACGCGGCCGGCTCGAACGGGGCCAGGTCGTCCGGACCCTCACCGAGCCCGACGAGCTTCACCGGCACCCCCAGCTCGCGCTGCACCCGGAAGACGATGCCGCCCTTGGCCGTCCCGTCGAGTTTGGTCAGCACGATGCCCGTGACATCGATCACTTCCGAGAAGACCTTGGCCTGCATCAGCCCGTTCTGGCCGGTGGTGGCGTCGAGCACCAGCAGCACCTCGTCCACGTTGCCCTGGCGCGAGACCACCCGCTTGACCTTTCCCAGCTCGTCCATCAGGCCGGTCTTGGTGTGCAGGCGGCCGGCGGTGTCCAGCAGGACGGCGTCCGCGCCGTCGTCGAAGGCGCGTTTGACGGCCTCGAAGGCGACGCTCGCCGGATCCGCGCCCTCCGGTCCCCGGACGACCGTCGCCCCTGAGCGTTCGCCCCAGGTCACCAGCTGCTCGGCCGCCGCCGCGCGGAAGGTGTCCGCCGCTCCGAGCACCACCGTCCGGCCCGAGGCCACCAGGACCCGGGCCAGCTTTCCGGTGGTGGTCGTCTTGCCGGTGCCGTTGACCCCCGCGACGAGCAGAACGGCGGGACGCCCGTCGTGCGGCAGCGCCCGCACGGCCCGGTCCAGCTCCGGTGACAACGCCGCGGTCAGGACCTCGCGCAGCAACGAACGGGCCTCGTCTGCGTTGCGTACGCCACGCGCCGCGACCTCGCTGCGCAGGGTCGCGACGATCTCGCCGGTGGTCTGGGCGCCGAGGTCGGCCATCAGCAGCGTGTCCTCGATCTGCTCCCACGAGTCCTCGTCGAGCTCACCTCCGCCGAGCAGCCCGAGCAGGCTCTGTCCGAACGCCGACCGTGACCCGGCCAGGCGCCCCCGCAGGCGCTCCAGGCGTCGTTCGGACGGCTCGATCGGCTCCATGGGGGTGGGCGTCGGCGCGGGAGCCGCGGGCGGCGGCGCGACGGCGGTCTCCGGGGCGGTGCCCCCGGCGGGCGCGGCGTCCGGGACGGCGGGCGGGGCCTGCCTGGGGGCGGCCTCCGGAGCCGGTGCGGACCCGGCCTCCGGCGCAGGCGTTGTGCCCGGCGCCGGCGTTGTGCCCCCCTCGGGGGCGGCGGGGGTGCGCGGCTCCGCCGCGGGAGCGGTGTCCGGCTCCGCGGCCGGGGCGGGCGCTGGGGTGGTCCGCGGCTTCGGCGGCGGACGATCGAGGGTGTCAGTACCGGCCGAGAAGCTGATCTGGCCGCTGCTCCGGTAGCCCTCGCGGGGCGCCTCGACTCCCGGCTGCTCGTCCTCGAACAGCTTCACCCGACGGCGGCGGGCGACCAGGAAACCCACCAGAAGCACGATGAGCACCAGGGCGAGCACCGCGGCCAGCACGATCCACACCAGGTTGCTCTGGAGGGCCACCGCCTGGGCCAGCGGGTGCGCGGCGGGCACCGCGGGATTCATCGGAACGGGCTGAGCAGGATTCACAGCTGGAGTCAGAGCACGGATCACACCGGCAATCCTCGCAGGGCGGCACCGGACGGGCCCGAGCCACCCGGCGGGAGACGGCCCGGGAAGGCGGAAAGCTCAGCCGGCCGCGGGCATACCCCTGAGCCGCTGTGAGATCACCGTGGTGATGCCGTCGCCGCGCATGCTCACGCCGTAGAGCGCGTCGGCGACCTCCATCGTGGGCTTCTGGTGGGTGATGATGATCAGCTGCGAGGTCGAGCGCAGTTCCTCGAGCAGCGTGATCAGCCGCCGAAGGTTGGCGTCGTCGAGCGCGGCCTCGACCTCGTCGAGTACGTAGAACGGGGAGGGCCGGGCCCGGAAGATCGCCACCAGCATGGCCACGGCGGTCAGCGACTTCTCCCCGCCCGAGAGCAGCGACAGCCGCTTGACCTTCTTGCCCGGCGGGCGGGCCTCGACGTCGATGCCGGTGGTGAGCATGTCGTCGGGATCGGTCAGCACGAGCCGGCCGTCACCACCCGGGAACAGGGTGCGGAAGACGATCTCGAACTCCCGGGCCACGTCGAAGTAGGCCGAGGCGAACACCTCGAGGATCTTGTCGTCGACCTCGCGGACCACGGTGAGCAGGTCGCGGCGGGTGGCCTTGAGGTCCTCCAGCTGGGTGGACAGGAACCTGTACCGCTCCTCCAACGCCGCGAACTCCTCCAGGGCCAGCGGGTTGACCTTGCCCAGCAGCGTGAGGTCCTTCTGGGCCCGCTGGGCGCGGCGCTCCTGGGTCGGCCGGTCGTAGGGCGCGGGTGGGGGCGCCACCACGTCCTCGCCGCGTTCCTTCGCCGCCTCGTACTCGGCGATCTCGCCGGGGCTGGCCGGGACGGGCTGGTCGGGACCGTACTCGGCGACGAGCTCCTCGAGCCCCATGCCGAAGTCGTTGGAGATCCGTTCCTGGAGCTGCTCGACCTTCAACCGGGACTGGGTACGCAGCACCTCGTCGCGGTGCACGGTGTTGGTGATCCGGTCGAGCTCACCGCTGAGCTGGGCGACCTGCCCCCGGATCGTGGCCACGGCCGCCTCGCCGCTGTCCCGAGCCGTCCGCGCGGTGTCACGCTCGGCCTCGGCGGTGGCCAGCGAGTACGCGATGCGCTCGAGGGCCTCCTCACCGGCGGCCCGTACGGCCTCGGCCACCGACGCGCCCCGCTTCCGGGCCGCGCGGGATGCGGCGGCGCGGGCCCGGGCGTCGCGCTCCGAGCTGGCCCGCCGGCGCAGCGACTCCGCCCGCCCGGCGATGGCTCTGGCCCGCTCCTCCGCGGTGCGCAGCGCAAGCCGGGCCTCCATCTCCTCGGCCCGGGCGGCGGCCAGCGCCTCGGCGGCGATCTCGCGGGCGGCGGTGTCGGGCTCCTCCTCGACGGGTTCGTCCTGGGCGGCGTCGAGGCGCTGCTCGGCCTCCTCCAGTGCGCCGAGGGCCTGGGTCCGGCTGGCCTCGACCTCGTCGCGCTGCCTGCGGAGCCGCTCGGCCTCACCGGTCGCCGAACGGACCGCCTGGTCGGCCCGCCCGAGCCGCTGGGCGACCGCGGAGCGGCGGGCGTCGGCGGCGCTCTGGGCCTCCTGCGCCGCTTCCACGTCGGCAAGCCGGGCGGCCTCCTCGGCCCGGGCACCGTCGAGCGCGGCACGCATCCGCTCCAGCTTCACCCCGACCCGCTCCGACGCCTCGACAGCCTCATCTATGGCGGCCTGCACCTCGATCGCGCTCTGGTCGGCGACCGTGCCGCCCATCGCCCAACCCGGACCGAGCAGGTCACCGTCCTCGGTCACCGCCCGGACGGAGGGCAACGTGCCGGCGAGCTCACGCAGCACCTGCTCGGCGGCGGCCAGGTCACGGACCAGCACCACCCCGGTGAGGGCGCGACGCACCGAGTCGCCCAGCCCGCCGGAGGCGCTCACCAGCTCGTCGGCCCATCGCGCGCCGCCCGGCAACGCGGGCCGTGCGCCGGCCGGGGCGGGCCCGGGACCGGCCTGGATGACGATGCCGACGCGGCCGGCGCCCTGGGACTTGAGCAGCTCGAGCGCGGCCGTGGCGTCGGCGGCCCCGGCCACCGCCACGCCCTCGGCCAGCCCTCCGAGCGCGGCGGCCAGCGCCGCCTCCGCCCCGGGCGACACCGACAGCAACCCGGCCAGCGGGCCCAGCAGGCCGGGTAACCGGTCACCGGCGTCCAGCAGCGCACCGATGCCGTCCTTGCGCTTGAGCCCCATCGAGAGGGCCTCCACACGCGAGCTCCAGTGCGCGCGGTCGCGGTCCAGCTCCCGCTCGGCGGCCACCAGCTCGGCCACCCGGACGCGGGCCTGCTCGTGGGCGTCCACCACCGCCCGACCGCGCTGGTCGAGTCCGGCCGACCCGTCGGGGCCGTCGTCGAGTGCCGCGTAGTCGGCCTGCAGGACCGAGAGCTCGGCCTCGGCCTCCTCGATCCGCGTCTCGGCCTGGGCCAGTGCCCCGGACAGCCGCTCGATCTCCTCGGCGGTTGCGGTGGACTTGCTGCGCAGGGCCTCCGCGCGGCCGGCCAGGGTCGCCAGCCCGGCCTTGCGGTCGGCCACCGCGCGCATGGCCGCGAGGTGCTGCCGTTCGGCGTCGGCCAGGCGGCGCTCGCCGTCGGCGAGCACCGCAAGGGTGGTCTTGAGTGCCCGGTGGGCGTCGGCGACCGCGGCGGTGAGCTCCGCCTCGCGTTCGGCCACCGTCTCGGCCTCGGCCTCCAGCTCGTCGGGGTCAGGTCCCGCTGAAGCGGCGTCGACGGGCTCGGACAGGTGGCGACCCCGCTCCGCGGCCAGCCGGACGGTGCCCCGCAGCCGTTCCTGCAGCGAGGACAGGCCGTACCAGGTCTCCTGCGCGGTCGCCAGGGCCGGCTGCGCGGCGGCCAGCTCGGCCTCCCGCATCGCCAGCTCATGGCGGGCGGCGCCGAGCAGCTCCTCGATCTCGTTGCGGCGGGCCCGGGCGAGCGCCTCGTCGGCCTCCTCCTTGGCCAGCTCCTCGCGCAGGGTGACCAGGTCGTCAGCGGCCAGCCGCAGCCGGGCGTCCCGCAGCTCCGACTGCACGGTCTGGGCCCGGCGGGCGATCTCGGCCTGCTTGCCCAGCGGCTTGAGCTGGCGGCGCAGCTCGGCGGTGAGGTCGGTCAGCCGCGTCAGGTTGGCCTGCATCGCGTCCAGCTTGCGGAGCGCCTTCTCCTTGCGCTTGCGGTGCTTGAGTACGCCGGCGGCCTCCTCGATGAAGGCCCGCCGCTCCTCCGGCTTGGCCTCCAGGATGGCCGCCAGCTGACCCTGCCCGACGACCACGTGCATCTCGCGGCCGATCCCGGAGTCCGACAGCAGCTCCTGGATGTCGAGCAGCCGGCAGTGGTTGCCGTTGATCTCGTACTCACCGGCGCCGTCGCGGAACATCCGCCGCGTGATGGAGACCTCTGAGTAGTCGATGGGCAGTGCGCCGTCGGAGTTGTCGATGGTCAGGGTCACCTCGGCCCGTCCCAGCGGCTGGCGCTGGGCGGTGCCGGCGAAGATGACGTCCTCCATCTTGCCGCCGCGCAGGGCCTTGGCGCCCTGCTCGCCGAACACCCACTGGATGGCGTCGACCACGTTCGACTTGCCGGATCCGTTCGGGCCGACGACACAGGTGATACCCGGTTCGAGGCGCAGCTCGGTGGCCGAGGCGAAGGACTTGAAGCCCTTCAACGTCAGGCGTTTGAGATGCACGGTGTGGCAGGCCCTTTCCCGAGCCCCCGGTCCGGGGAGCACCCGGGGAGCCGGTTCAGGGTACCGACCCCGCCGCGAGGCATCACCGCACGCTCTGACCGGGCGGACCGGAGCCCGTCCGGTCCGGGGTCCGAGACCCCGATCAGCGCTCTACGAAGTTCCTCAACCCACCCCTCGGCGCGGCCCACATCTCGGTCACCTGTGTCACCCGTCCGGGTGTCGTACCGGAGCGCAAGGTCTCCAGTAAGCGCTCGCAGGCGACCCTCGGGCCCTCCGCGATGATCTCCACGCGACCGTCGAGGAGGTTCGAAGCGCTCCCGACCAGACCGAGTTCGAGCGCCCGGGACCGCGTCCACCAGCGGAAACCCACTCCCTGCACCCGCCCGTGCACCCATGCCGTGAGCCGCACGTTCGCATCCCCTGCCATCAGCTCTGCCACCAGGCGATTCTGCTAGGTTCCGTGGCCGTGACGACGCACGGGAAGCGACGGCGGGCGACACCGGTCCTGATCGGCCTGGTCACCGTGCTCCTGGTGGCTGCCGTCGCGCTGATCGTCGGGCCGCTGAGCCACAGATCGGACCCGGCCTCCGACACCTCCTCGGCCGCCCCGGACGTCAGCTCCCCGGAGCCGCCCAACCCCGTGGAGCGGGTCCCCCCGGCAGCCAGCACGGCCCCTCCGACCCAGCCACTGGCCGCTCCCCCGTCGACCCCGCCGAGCACCCCGGCCCGTCCCGGGACGCCGATCGCGCTGCCGCTGTTCGTGCCCGGGCTCCCGCCGTACCTGCCCGCCCTGGTGCCGAACATCCCCAAGCCGGCGCCGCCGAAGCCGGTGATCCCCAAGCCCGCGGCCCCGAAGGTGACACCGACGCCGGGGCTGAGCGGGCCGGCCGCCCAGGTCGTCGCGCTGACCAACGCGCAGCGTGTGAAGGCCGGGTGCAAGCCGCTCAAGGTCGACTCCCGCCTCAACCTCTCCGCCCAGCGGCACTCGGCCGACATGGCGAAGCGGAACTACTTCGAGCACGAGGACCCCGACGGCCATGACTTCGCCGACCGGGAGAAGGCGGCCGGCTTCGTCGGCGACTCCGGTGGGGAGAACATCGCAATGGGGCAGACCTCGGCCGCCGAGGTCATGAACGACTGGATGAACTCGCCCGGGCACCGCCGCAACATCCTGGACTGCTCGTTCACCATGATCGGCGTCGGCTACGTGGCCGATGGCCACTACTGGACCCAGAACTTCGGCGGCTGACACCCGGCGGGCACCGGTCAGGGTTCGAACCGGTAGCCCATTCCCGGTTCGGTGATCAGGTACCGGGGACGGGCCGGGTCCGGTTCCAACTTGCGGCGCAGCTGCGCCAGGTAGACCCGCAGGTAGTTGGTCTCCTTGCGGTACGCCGGGCCCCACACCTCCTGCAACAGCTGACGCTGGCCGACCAGCTTGCCGGGGTTGCGCACGAGCTGCTCGAGGATCCCCCACTCGGTCGGGGTGAGGTGCACCTCGGCTGCCCCGTCGCCCCGGCCGCGACGCACCTTCTTGGCCGCCAGGTCGACGGTGAAATGGTCGGTGGAGACCACCGCGGCGCCGTCGAGCGGCAGGGCGGTGGCCCTGCGGACCGCCGCCCGCAGGCGCGCCAGCAGCTCCGCCATCCCGAAGGGCTTGGTGACGTAGTCGTCGGCGCCGGCGTCGAGTGCGCCGACCTTGTCCCCGGAGTCGGTGCGGGCGGACAGCACGATGATCGGCACCTGGGTCCACCCCCGCAGACCCGCGATCACGTCGGTCCCGTCGAGGTCGGGCAGCCCGAGGTCCAGGACGACGACGTCGGGATGGCCGTCAGCCGCCACCCGCAGCGCCCCCGCCCCGTCCGCGGCGGTGAGCACCTCGTAACCCCGGGCTGCCAGGTTGATCCTCAACGCGCGCAGGATCTGAGCGTCGTCGTCGACGACCAGCACGCGCACCCGGCGGGGAGTCTCCACGTCGGCCATCACGTCCGGAAGTCTCCCGCCGATGCCCATCCCCTCGTCCGGGGGGTCCCGGATCGTCCCGGGGTGTCCCGGCGGAGCCGAAACTGAGAGCGCCCGGTCACAGCAGGCCGGGTCATCGGCGGTGCGGCATGCTTGGCGGACCCCGTGACCCGTCCGGGAGGAGGAGGCGCTCCATGACTCTGATCGACAACGTGATCTACGTGGACGGCAAGCGCGCCATCCGTCCGGAGTCGCTGGAGAAGACCTTCGACGATCTGCGTGACTGTCCGACCGATGACGGGCAGAGCTTCTGCTGGATCGGGCTGCTACGCCCCACCGAGGCGGAGGTCAAGGCGGTCGCGGACGAGTTCGAGCTGCATCCCCTGGCCGTCGAGGATGCCATCAACGCCCACCAGCGCCCGAAGCTCGAGCGCTACGGTCACACGCTCTTCGTCGTGCTGCGCCCGGCCTGGTACGTGGACCGGGTCGAGGCCGTGGAGCTGGGCGAGGTGCACCTGTTCCTCGGCCCGGAGTTCGTGGTGGCGCTGCGCCACGCCGACCAGCCGGACCTGGGTGCGGTGCGCGAACGGCTGGAGCAGAGCCCCGAGCTGCTGCGCCGGGGGCCGTTCTCGGTGCTCTACGCCGTGCTGGACAAGGTCGTCGACGACTACGGGCCGGTTCTGGACGGGCTGCAGAACGACATCGACGAGATCGAGGTGCAGGTCTTCGACGGGGACCCGGGAGCCTCCCGGCGGATCTACCAGCTCAGCCGCGAGGTCATCGAGTTCCAGCGGGCGGTCGAGCCGCTGACCGACGTGCTCAACTCGCTGCGTGAGATCCTCAAGGACCAGGCCGGCGAGGCGGAGCTGGAGCTACGCCGGATGCTGCGCGACGTCGCCGACCACGCCACCCGGGTGGTGGAGCGCACCGAGGCCTTCCGGCAGCTGCTGACCAACATCCTCTCGGTGAACGCCGCGCTGGTCGCCCAACGGCAGAACGAGGAGATGACCCGGCTGACCCAGGCCAGCTACGCGCAGGGCGAGCAGGTCAAACGGATCTCCTCGTGGGCGGCGATCCTGTTCGCCCCGACCCTGATCGCCGGCATCTACGGCATGAACTTCGAGCACATGCCCGAGCTGAAATGGACGCTGGGCTACCCCATGGCCATGGGCCTGATGCTGCTGCTCGGGCTGGTGCTCTACCTGATCTTCCGCCGCCGGGGATGGTTGTAGCGACCCCTCAGGGATGCGGGTTGCGCGGACGTGGCTGGCAGACCGGGCATGAGTAGGACGAGCGGTTCATGAACGGCTCCCGCCGGATCGGGGCACC
>Ga0310811_10000441_pt1 | contig 55396 bp, 49 predicted proteins | sample YCmetagenome_FD_207642 | JGI IMG/M metagenome (GOLD analysis project Ga0310811, IMG submission 207642) | Soil microbial communities from experimental microcosm in Duke University, North Carolina, United States - YC | ecosystem: Engineered > Artificial ecosystem > Soil microcosm > Unclassified ... | reverse complement strand
TGGTGCTGGCCATCGGCATCAACGCGATGGGCTGGGATGTTGGCTTCCTCGCCATCTTGACACCAAGTGGCCTGGGTTTTCGTGAAGCCACCATTGCCGGCCTGCTGGTGGCCTGCGGCCTGATTGCAGGCGCGGATGCCTGGAGTGTGGCGCTGGTTGTGGCGTTCATGGCGCGGTTACTCACCACTGGCGCCGAACTCATTTGCGTGACCGCCGCTCACCTTGCCCCTGGCGGCATCCGGGTGCAGCCGCCAACCCCTGAGCCAGCGCCGGAGTCGTAGGAGGCGTCCATGACTCCGACGGGCACATCTGGGCCGGACGATTCGTCGCGCGCACCGTCCTCATCGCCAGCAGCTGGGTCGCTTGGAGCCTCCAACATTGTCTCTCGGGTAATGTCTTCTCTTGGGTCGCTACGCCTGGTGCCCCGGCGAGATAGTTGTGGCACGCAATTGGCCTTTGCTGATCACCAGTCGGGAGGCGGGAGCGCTACGGCTGGGCGTGCGGGTGCTACATATCTCGCCTGGCGTGGTCAGGAAGCCCCTTACAGCCGCGCCAGGAAATGCGTCAGGCGCAGCGACAACACTCCTGGATGGCGATACTATTGGGGTGTTTTCGGAGTTACAAGTAATGGGCTAGTCAGTTGACGCCGTCAGCTTGCGTGCCTTAGAATGCCCGGCATAGCCCAACCATGATGTGCTGGGAACGTCGTGGAACTCTGGAGATGGGCGCGGGAGAGAGGTGGAACCGGTGGGGCCAGGGAGCGGAGGAAATCTGGTCGGGCGCAAGCTCGGCGATTATCAGCTACAGTCGCTGCTCGGCGCTGGTGGTATGGCAGAGGTCTACCGCGCGCTTGAGCTACCGCTGGGTCGTGAGGTCGCCGTCAAGGTGCTGCCAGCCGCGTTGGCCGCCGACCCCAACTACGTCACACGCTTCCGCACGGAGGCCCGCCGGGTTGCGCAGTTGCGCCATCCGAATATCGTCGAAGTCTACGCTTTCAACGGTGGGGAGCGTGGGGATCTGCTCTATCTGGTGATGCCAGTGCTGAGCGAGTCACTGCGCGACCGGCTCGATGACGAGGGCAGCCTGTCGATCCGGGAGTCGGTTCGCATCGTGACCGAGATTGCCTCGGGGTTAGATATTGCCCACAGTATTGGTCTGGTGCATCGCGATGTCAAGCCAGAAAATATCCTGCTCGATAACGATGGGCGCGCACTACTGACGGATTTTGGCATTGCCCGCGAGGTGCCGTCGTTTCATCGTCAGGGCAACGCGGCGCAGACGTTGGCGGCGACTGGTCTGCCGGTCGGCACGCCAGAATACATGGCGCCGGAGCAGTTGCGCGGTGGGCCGGTGGATCAGCGTGCGGATGTCTATGCGCTGGGGTCGGTGCTCTATGAGCTGCTGACTGGTCGCGTGCCGCACGAGGCGGATACACCGTATGAGGTGGCCGCGCTCGTCCTGACCGAGCCAGTGGTGCCTCCGTCCCATCGCAACGAAGATATTTCTCCAGAGCTTGAACGAGTTATCATGAAGGCGCTGGCGAAGATTCCGGCGCAGCGCTATCCCGATATGCGCAGCTTTGCCCTGGACCTGAATGCCGCCGTCCGGTCCAGGCGGACGACAATGCGCACGCTAGCGGGGGGCTGGCAGCGGAAGACGGTTCGTTTCCCAACGTCGCAGGGTGGCGTGACCAGGTGGACGGCAGATGCGACGACCGAGTCCTTCGCGGTGGTTGGCCAACCATCGTCACCCGGATTCATGTCGCGCTATCGCTGGATGCTGATACTGGTGGCGTCGGCGATTCTCCTGGCAAGCTTGTGCGGCGGTGGGACGCTGATGGCGCTCAACGGAGGGCTGCCATTTGGCGGCGCGTCACCTGCGAGCCTCTCAGCGCTTTCCGCGACGCAGACGGCGCGCGCTGCCGCGGTTCCTACGGCGACGCCCGTGCCCACCGAGACGCCAACGCCCGTGCCCACGGCAACCGCGCAGCCCACGGCAACCACGCCGCCGCTGACCTGGCTGACATTTTTGCCCTCGCCGCTGGTGTTGGTGAGGTCAGGTAATGGGGGATTCTATTCCTGTCTGGGTACTGAGACCATAAAGAACACGTCGTCGCAGAAGCTCGGATGGCAGTGGACGTTACCACCACTCAATTCTTCTTACACGTTCTCACTCAACGGCGGTACATCCAAGACCTGGCCCCCAGCCAACACGAACCTGGCTGCAGGCGCTTCGGATACGTTGCTGGTGCGTGTCTCGAACTGCTCACAGGCGCCTGTGACGACAACGATCACCGCAAAAGATAGCCTCGGTCACATCTACAAGTTCAGTTTGACGATTTCGCGCTAACCCTCACGCAGCAGGTGAAGCCGCAGCAAGTTGAGCGCGGTGTAGGCGGCGCGCAGCTTGATCTCGCCGCGCGGCCCGCGAAAGCGCTGGCTGGTCTCGCGCATGCCCTGGGGCGAGGCGACGGCGATGTGCACTGTGCCGACTGGCTTGCCTTCCTGCTCGTCTGGGCCAGCCACCCCGGTCACGCTGACACCGACGTCCGCCCCGGTTTGCTGGCGCACGGCGGTGGCCATGGCGCGTGCCGTCTCAACACTGATGACACCGTGCTCGGCAATCACCTCGGAGGGAACGCCCCACGCCTCTTTCAGTTCGGTCGCGTATGAGACCAAGCCACCGCGGAAGGCATTCGAGCTTCCCGGTATATCGGTAATCAGGCTGGAGAGCAGACCACCAGTGCAGGATTCCATCGTCGCCAGCGTCAGATCGCGCTCGATGAGCATCCGCAGCGCGACACTCTGTGGCGTCTCATCGTCGATGCCAAAGATATGCTGCCCGAGCGTCGCACGGATGCGCTCTTCGACGTCCTCGACCAGCACCTGCGCCTCTTGGGATGTCGCGGCCTTCGCGGTGACGCGCACGTCGACGGCGTCTGGCTTGGCATAGGTGGCGACGGTAGGGTTGGAGCTGTGCAGCACCGCATCGAGCCGTTCCTCGACGCTCGATTCTCCTAGCCCTGCGACGCGCAGGATGCGGGTGAAGAGGATGTCGTTGGTGCGGGAGCGCAGGCGCGGAGCCACCTCGTTCTGCCACATGCGCTTCATCTCGTACGGCACGCCCGGCATGGCGACGATGACTTTTCCGTCGCGTTCGGCCCACCAGCCGGGTGCGGTGCCAATGGGGTTTGGCAGTATCGTGACCGACGGCAGCGTCCACGCCTGCTTAAGATTGCGTTCGGGCATGACGATGCCCCGTCCGGCGAAGAAAGCGCGGAGGTCGGCTTCGAGGTGTGGCTCGACGTGTGGCGCCTCATCGAGCACAGCGGCGATAGCCTCACGAGTGAGGTCATCTTCGGTGGGGCCAAGGCCGCCAGTGATGACGACCAGATCAGAACGCTCGCGTGCCCGCCGCACGGTTGCGCTCAGGCGCTCCAGGTTGTCGCCAACCTGTGAGACGTAGAACAGGTCGATGCCGAGCGGAGTAAGCTGTTGCGCCAACCACGAAGCGTTGGTATCGGTGATATGTCCGAGCAGCAGTTCGGTGCCAACCGAGAGTATTTCAGAGCGCATCGAGATTCTCGCCTATCCTGTTGTAATGAGTAGTGACGTCGTTGCAAACAGTCCGCTCCATTCTACCACTCGCGGTTACAGCGAATGCGGCATAGTTTTCGGGCAATGCGGAGCGATGTCGGCGGATGTCGGGGCCACTTCAGGCTAGCAGACTATACAAGAGTCCCCAATGTTATGGTGACTAACTACAAGATGTTGTGTCAAACGCAGGAAATTTCCTACAACACAATATGTGGTAAAATTAGTATTGCAAAATCTATATGTTGTGCTACAATTGCCTTTGTCCCCTTCGCACAGGTCGGTGCGGAACAACTCAGCAGTTGATTATCCCCCCTCAGGAGAGCAGCCATGGCAGAGAAGAAGGCTGGCGCCAGCAAGGCGACGAGCGCCGCGTCGTCGCAGCGCAAGGCAGGCGAGTGGTCGGAGGCGGCGCAGCGCGTTTTCCGCGAGCGCTATTTGTTGAAAGGCGCGAATGGCGACGTCACCGAGACACCCGATAGATTGGTGTGGCGCGTTGCCGATGCCGTCGCGTCGGCCGAGGAGCAGTGGGCCGATAAGGGTGGCGAGTCACGCGACGAGATCGCCGAGAAGTTCTATTCGATCATGGTGGAGCGCAAGTTCCTGCCGAACTCGCCGACACTGATGAACGCCGGGAAGGGCAACAACCTCCAGCTCTCAGCATGCTATGTGGTCCCGGTCGAGGATAGCCTCAGTGGCATCTTCGACGCAGTTAAGCACGCCGCGCTAATCCACCAAAGTGGAGGCGGAACCGGTTTTTCCTTTAGCCGCCTGCGTCCCGAGGGCAGCATGGTCGCCTCGACCCATGGCGTGGCCAGCGGCCCGGTCAGCTTCATGAAGATCTTTGATGGAGCAACCGAAGCGGTGAAACAGGGCGGAACTCGTCGCGGTGCGAACATGGGAATTCTCCGCGTTGACCACCCCGACATCCTGAAGTTTATCGATTGCAAGCGCGATGGTTCGGTGACGAACTTCAACATCTCGGTGGCCATTACTGATGCGTTCATGCGCGCGCTCGAAGCCGACACCGAGTACGAGTTGATCGACCCGCATACTGGCAAGGTGACGCGCACACTCAAGGCGCGTGACGTGATGGATGCTATCGTCTCAGCCGCCTGGGCAACCGGCGATCCAGGCCTCGTCTTCCTCGACCGCGCCAACGCCAGCCCAGCCAATCCTGTGCCTGATATCGAGTTGCTCGAAGCAACCAATCCATGCGGGGAACAGTGGTTGGGCCCGTATGACGCCTGCAATCTTGGCTCGATTAACCTCGGCCTCTTCGTGAAGGATGGCGAGGTCGATTGGGCCGGGTTGGAGGAGGCGACGCGGCTCACCACGCGCTTCCTTGATGACGTGATCGAGATCAACCCCTATCCGCTCACAGAGGTGCGCGAAAAAGTGCGGGCCAACCGGCGCATCGGCCTCGGCGTGATGGGCTGGGCAGAGATGCTCTTCGAACTGAACATCCGCTACGACAGCGAAGAGGCGGTGGCGCTCGGCGAGAAGGTGATGGTCGCCATCCAGGACTGGTCAACCGACGAATCGGCGAAACTGGCCGAAGTGCGTGGCGCCTTCCCCAACTGGGAGCACAGCATCTACAAGAACGGCGATAGGCTGCGCAACGCGACGCGCACGACGGTTGCGCCAACCGGTTCCATCAGCATCCTGGCCGATTGCTCGTCTGGCATCGAGCCGATCTTCGCGCTGGCCTTCCAGCATCGGGTGAAGCAGCCAGATCGCTCCTATCGTGTACTGGATTTCGTCAACCCATTCTTCGCACGCGCGCTGGCGGCCAGTGACATCGTCGAGAAGGATGAGGTGCTCGCCTACATCAAAGAGCATGGCTCGCTGCACGGGCATCCAGCCGCTGAGCATCCCGCGCTCGCGCCGTATGTGACCGCGCACGAGATCGCCCCTGCGTGGCACATTCGGATGCAGGCGGCCTTCCAGAAGGGTGTTAACAACAGTATCAGCAAGACGATCAATCTGCCCAATAGCGCGACATATGACGACGTGCGTAACGCCTATATGCTGGCGTGGGATCTGGGATGCCTCGGCATTACCGTCTTCCGCGACGGCAGCAAGGGCGAGCAGGTGCTCAACGTCGGCGTGAAAGACAAACAACCAGAGACGGCGACTGCCGCTCAGGCTGAGGTTCCGGCGCAGGCGGAGGTCCAGGCGGAGGTCGAGGAGAGGCGTCGCCGCTACTATGGCGGCATCAAAGAGCGCCCTGAGGTCATCCACGGCTACACGCGCCAGGTGCGCGCGCCTGAAGGCAAGGTCAACGTCACACTCAACAGTGACGATGATGGCCTGCTGGAAGTCTTCGTCAACATTGGCAAGGCTGGCTCGGATGTCGCGGCGCTGGCTGAGGCGCTGGGCCGCCTGATTTCGCTGCACCTGCGGATCGACAGCCCAATCTCGCAGAACCAGCGCGCCGAGGAAGTTGCCCGCCAGCTTCGCGCGATTGGCGGCAGCACCTCGATTGGCTTTGGCGCTGACCGGGTGCGCTCGCTGCCAGACGCCATGGCGCGCGCCATTGACCTGCATCTGGCGAGCCTCGCCAATCAGTCGGAGTCTGAGGCATCGTCCGAGTCGTCGGCTTCCGCGGACGCGACGGATGAATCACCTTCAGCTGGAAACAGTGGAAACAAAGGAGCAAACGGCTACAGCAATGGCCTGAACAATGGCGGCGGCCATCTGCCAGGAGGGCTGCAAGAAGTGCGTCAGTTGCGGCTATAGCGAATGCTAGCTGTCGCGTCATACCACTAATCGGTCGAGCCCAGGCGCATAGTTCACAGAGTTCTTTCGTGGGCTGTGCGCCTGGCGTTTTTCCTGGTGCTGATTATGCTCGCTCCGTCGGTTTCCAATGAACGGATGTACTCAAGGAAGGGATAGATATGGCCGAACTCTGACTAGCCCTGCCATTGCGTCTGCGTCAGTGTGGCGATCATCAAGGCGGCTTCGATTACCCCTGGATTACCAGCGTAATTGACCAGTGGTCCGCAAGTCCGCGATGCAACGCTCCTGGCAGGCATAGCGGATGGCATCAACAACGTGAAGGCGGTCATCTTTGAGGAACTGACACCCGGGTCGCCCGCCAAACAATCTTACCCTGATTCCTCAACGTGGTGAAAGGAAAGTACTACATGGATTGGAAGCTCGAGGTAGTAGTTGTCCCTGTGTCTGACGTAGACCGGGCGAAGCGTTTCTATAGCGAGCAGGTTGGCTTTATCGTCGACGTTGACAGTCAACTCAGCGAGTCGTTTCGTGTCGTGCAGATGACGCCACCTGGGTCGGCCTGCTCAATCACCATCGGTATGGGGCTCGTTGCCATGGCGCCGGGGTCATTGCAGGGCCTGCAAATGGTCGTAGAGGATATTGAGGCGGCCCGCGCACACCTGGTTGAGCGTGGCGTCCAGGTCAGCAAGATCGTGCACTACGAGAATGGAGTTCAGGCGGAAGGGCGAGGCGGCGAGTGGAACTCTTTCATCTACTTCAGCGACCCCGATGGCAACGGTTGGGCGGTGCAGGAGCGCCCCGCCAGTAGCTGATATAGCCAGGGCGTTTCTTCCAGGTAATCGGCCCGGGGTCAGGATGCATGATCTCGGGCAATTTTGTGCTCAGGCGCATAGACGTAGTCAGCTCCCAGTTATGGCACGAAGGCGTAAACCACACGCTTATTGGCCAATCGTCAAGCCAGAGTTGTCCGGAGGTTCGCCCACTTGCCTTACAAGGCCGCCAATACCTCTATTCCCTTCAGTCGGCATCTTCCACGTACTTCCAATAGATCGCATGCGCTGAGTCGTATGCAACGTCTGTGTTGTCGAGAGGCTGTTCCCAAAAATGCCAATGTGGGCCAAAGCGATACAGCCCGCGCCAGACAGCGTCGGGATCCAGCAGGTCGTCCGCCTCGACCATCTCAGGGGAGAGTCTGGAATGGTCCGAGAACTGCTCAAGCCACCTATTGTCGAGCCAGCGCTCGAACCAGCCGCTTAGCGAGGGAGCAGCCAATGCCATAAACCAGACTGGAAGGGGAACGGGCTCGGATTCAGAGCTGTCTATGATAACGTCAGGCAAGTCATCCCAATAGGCAACGTAGTACACATATCCAGTCAGCAAACTGATTGCTGTATACCCATCGATTTGACTCGATCCGATCTCGATAAGGCTCTTGGGCATTGAGTCGACGATGACATAGCGGCCTGGATGACGCAACAACGCCTCCTCGATTTGAGGGTGTAACTGCCAGTCACCCCGGATGGCAAGATCTTCGACGCCAGGGAAATAATCTACAGGTCCAAGGCGCACTCCGCCGTTCGCAATCTTACTGTAGAGATGACGCAGGTCTCCAGGCAAAGTATAGCCAAGCCGCTCCTCTGCTGCCTGCACTTCGTCCTCGGTCGCTGGCGAGAACCATCTGAACGCGCCACTCTTATCCCAACTGGGGCGAAACGCATCTCCTTCGCGGATCGCGCGCAGCCGTGACCAGACGTCCTGTCTGTCTACTCCCGCTCTCATGGCGATGCTCCCCCATCTCCACTATCCAAAAATGACCTTCTAGAGAGGCCGGTCCGTTGCGTCAGTATCCCTCGGCAGGCTGTCCAAAGCGTCGCGAGCGGCCCACCGGGTCCGGGCAGAGGCGCCCTGATCCCGTAGAACCTCCTCCAGCGCCGTTATCCCGGCCTCACCCAATCGGACAAGCGCATGTGCGGCGCGTAGTTCTTCGCCAAGACTCCTATCGTCAGGTAGGTCGGCGAAGTAGCCTTCGACGGATGAGTCGGGCACGACGCCGCGTAGGGCATCTAGCAATGCTGGGATCGCCTGCGTATTCTCGGAGGCGTCTAGCGCCTCGATTGCCCAGATACGAGATGTCCGCGGATAAAGATCTGGGTCACGTAACACTGCGGCAAGCGCCGCCACGCCCTGGACATCGAGGCGGCCCAACGCCTGTGCGGCGCGCCAGGCGGCCCGTATGTCGCTGCCTCCCCCTACGCCGCAGGTCAGCAAGCGTAGGTAGCCCACGATTTCAGCGCTGAAGTCCGTTGATCCTGCGGCGGTGGCTGTGTTGGCGAGGGCGCCGCTCACCTCATCCCCGCTGCCGCTAAACCGGGCTATCCGTTCGAGCAGCGCCGCGTCATCTGGCCCGCCGACTGCGCGCAGGCCATTGCGCGTCGCAGCGCGCACCGGCTCTACGGGATCGTCGAGCAATGGCAATAGCGCACGCGCCGCCGCTGGGTCGTCGCGGAAAGAGTCTTGTGGCTCGGAATCATCCTGGTTTTGAGACGACGCTCCGTCGTGTGGGAAGGCAATCGCCTCGACCGCCAGTTCGCGTATCTTTGGGTCTGGGTCGCTCAGAGTTGCAAAGAATGCCACGGTGGCGCGCGGATCAGCCGACATCTCCCGCAGCACGCGGGCCGCTGCCCTGCGCTGACTGTCTGGCCCATGGGTGAGTACGGCTACGAGCGCGGGGATAGACGCCTCCCCGATGCGGACGAGCGAGTCCTCGATGGCGCCGATTCCGCCATATTGCTCATCTATGAGTGCCGCAACCAGGCCCGGAATAGTCGCCGCGGACCCTAACGCGCCGAGCGCATGCGCCGCCTGAATCCCCAGCCAGGAGTCGCCCGTGCTATTGAGAACAGCGAGCAGTGGAGCGAGCGCAACCGTCTCGTCTCCCGAGCTCACCAGGCCATCGAGCGCCGCCGCGCGTACATCATCGTCGTAACCAGCGTCACGCGCCACCCTGGCAAGTACGTCCAACCCCTGTGGTCCCAAACGCGCCAGAGAGAGTGCGGCGCCTACCGAGCGTTCCGTGTCTTCTTCGCTATTGATTTGGGCGGTGAGCAGTTCCGACAGCCGCGCGATCTCGCCGTTGATGTCATTGGGTCGTTCATCGGCCCAATCAAGCGGGATGTCCTCTAGATACAGGGGGATTCCCTCGTCCAGAGATGCGTCCTCTGTTGTGGCTAGTTCTTCGTCGCGAGGCGAGGGATCTTCCAGGCCCGCGGCGCGCGCCTCGATTGCGCGGATCGCCTCATTGGCCAACTCGGCTACTGGCTCGAAGTCCGCGGAGACGCCTTCGTCTTCCTGGCGGATGCGCTGGAGGGCGGGAAGCGCACCGGTGTCGCCATAATTGCGCAGGGCGCAGACCGCCGCCGCGCGTACATCGGCGTCAGGATTGCCCAGCGCGGAGAACAGCGCATCGCGCGCCTGCACGATCCCCCCCAGCCAGCTCAGCGCCCAGGCCGCTCGCCTTCGAGCCTCGTCAGGCGCATCAGATAGCGCCTGAGCAAGAGCGGGAATCGCCGCCTCGCCAATATGGTAGAGGGCGCCCTGGGCGTCATTGGCCACGAACTCGTATTCCTCGTCATCTAATGCCGCGATCAGCGCAGGGATGGCTTCGGTCGAGTGTAACTTACCCAGACTCGTTGCTGCGCCAGCCGCGCCCAGTGGGTCTTCACGATCGCCGAGGGCGGCGAACAGTGGAGCGAGCGCCGTTTCCTCATCTCCGGTCTCGCCCAGAAACGTTGCGGCGGCCCAGCGTGTATTAGGATCCATACTCCGTGTCTGTGTGATGTCGGCCAGGGCGCTTGCCCCCTTTCCTTCAAGGTGGGCGAGCGCATTGGCTGCACGCAGTTCGTCCGACATCTCGCGTCCACGGGGAGGCATGCGCATGACGTTGCGCAATGGGGTGACCGCTCGTGCATCTCCCGAATCGCCCAGCGCCTCGATGGCCGCCAGGAACGCCATGTAGCTATAGTCACCCCAGTCTCGCAGAACCCGTGCGAGCGCCTCGATGCCCGGCTGCCCTAAGTGCGCCAGGGCATGCGCAGCCGCGACGGTACGACCTACCGCGCCTGGTTCGCTGTCCTCACCCATCAAAATTTGCAGCAGGCCATGGACCTTGCTGGTCGTGTCGTCTGTTTCCAAGATTATGCCTCGCTCAAATACGGCTATCTCCGCCTGAAGAAACGCAGGGCAATTGCTACAGTGCTACGTTCTCCCCGCCACGGATGTGATCGGTAATGCTGCCGCAAGTTGTGGCCAGTATAGCAAATGAGGGAATCCGAGCGACTTCTGCTTTCAACGTAGATTCATTCATAGAGCGCCGTATGAGACACTCTATCTGCATGTCGCGTGCAAATTGACCGTGCGGCTCTCGCCTGCTATCGTATCGGTGCGAGTCTGTGCGGGACGCTATCGAAGTGGCAGCTCGTGTGACACCAGCGCAGGCCATCAGTCGTTCGTCCAGCACCGGATTACCAGATTACGGTCAGTCCGTTATGATAAGCGACGGCACGACGAGGGATGTACGCACGGGCGCAAGCGATCAAGTGGCAGAATGGGGAGCGCAGAGATGAAACGGCTGACACGGCTGACACGGCAGGTAGCGCAGAAGAAGTTTATCCTGGCAGCCGCCATTGCGCTTATCGTTTTGACGGGAACTCTGCCCTTGGTTTCGCTACTCTCCAGCCAATCGCCGACATCCTCGGCATCCGCAAGTGAGCGGGCGGTACAGGATCTCACGGCGCCTCTGCTCACCAGCACGTTCGAAGAAACGTCAGCGCGCTTCGGCGTGCCTGCTCCTCTGCTCGCGGCGATCTGTTTTCTGGAGGGCGACCTGTCGATGCACGGCGGCGCGCCGAGCGTTGATAATGGCTTTGGCTGCATGCATCTGGTATACAATGCCAGCCTCGATACGCTCGATGTCGCCGCGCATGACCTTGACATTACCACTGAGCAGCTGCAGACCAACATGCGCCTCAACATCGCCGGAGGCGCGGCAGTGTTGCGCGATACCGCACAGAGCCTCTCGCCGACGCATACTCTGCCGAAGCGACTTGGCGATTGGTATGGGGCGGTGGCGATGTATAGCCACGCGGCGTCGTTGGGCGCTGCTACCATGTACGCCGATGCGGTGTATCAACTGCTTTCACAGGGATATGACGAGGTACTTTCTGATGGCCTGGTGTTCACCCAGCAGGCGCTACAGGTGACAGCCAACATCGCGACCGTCTCCACGCTGAAGTTCTCGATTGCGCTGCCGAAAGGCTGCACGAATGACCACCAGGTGGACTACCCCGGCGCTATTGACTGCTTACTCGATCCGAACGTCTACGACTGTACGCTGGTGGCGCCGGGGGCTGGCTGTGGCTACGAAGACGCTGACCGTCCGAACGACCTTGCCATAGACGATATCGTGATCCATGACATCGAAGGGACCGCACAAAGCGCGCTGAGCTGGTTTCAGAATCCAAGCAGCGATGTCAGCACGCACTATATCGTGGACACGAATGGTACGGTCTATCAGGTGGTGCGCGAGCAGAACATTTCCTATCAGGCGGGGAACTGGTGGTATAACGAACACTCGATAGGCATCGAGCATGCGGGGATTGACGCCACAGGATACGCCTGGTACAACGCCACCGAATACCTCGCCTCGGCCAAGCTAACTGCCTATCTGCTCAAGAAGTACCAGATTCCGCTCGACCGCGGCCACATTGTGAGCCATGGGACGATCCCTAAGCCGGGTCTGCCTGGCTCGCCCAACCACGTTGATCCCGGACCTTACTGGCTGTGGGACTATTACTTTGGGCTAATTCGCGCCCAGGGTGTTTCCGCGCCTGCGCGAACCAAGCACACCCATGTGGTGACATTGTATCCCGCGACCGATCAGCGGCCCTGGGGCACGAATGGCCACGAGAGCAAATACAATTTCAACTTCTTCAAGCTCTACCAGCAGCCCAGCACCAGGTCACACCTCATCGCATACATGGGTTCGGCGTACGACATTACCAATGAGACCTACAATGTCGAGCCGCTGATGAGCTACTACTATGTGACATCCCGGCTCGACCAGGCTGGCACTGGCTATACCATGTTCGAGATCTGGTACGGGATCAATGATCGCGGCAAGCAGCATAGCTACTACACCGATGCCGGACTGGCCTGGCTGGCGGTCCCCCGCGGCTATGCGGTTACCGGTGTGTGTCAGGCACAATGCGCCGTCGTCAAGCTGCAAGGGCCAAACGGCATTGCCAGTATCTACGGTCGTCCCACGTCAAACTCGTCCTCCATCATTGGCCAGGCGAAGGCGGGCGCGATATTCGTCTCGACGATGAGAGTCACCGAAGATGCGCCGCCACCGCCACCAACGCCCACACCCACTGCTACCACCACTGACACGCCTACGCCCACGCCCATCGCGACGGACACGCCTACACCGATTGCGACCGCCACTGACACGCCTGCGCCCACCACGACCGATACCGCGACCCCGACCGCGACGGATACCCCCACATCGACAACGGATCCTACCTCAGTGGCGCTGCTCGCGCAGGTGACCACCAGCACCGGCGTCGTCTGGTACGAGATAAATTACAATCACCGGCAGGCGTGGGTCCCTGCCAGTGAGGTCCAGTTCGTGTAAGGCAGGCGCCTGCTAGGATGCCACGGATCATGTCAATGACGCGGAGGAGCGGCCATCCTCCGCGTTCACCGCTGCTGGCCAGGAAAGCCGCGAAGCGGAAGCGAACAAGAATGTCCACCCACTTGGCCCCTATCCCTATGGATAGGGCTGCCGAACCGGGGTGGGCATTCAGCCACGACATAATATACAGTTAGATGCGATACACAATATGCGCGTGGTCAGTCGCGCAGAGAAGCGCCCGCGCCTGATTGCATTGTCATCGTGGTTGCGCTCGGATTTGCTGTCCGGCCTCATAGAATATGTAGTGCCTGGTCGTCTAGCGATACCCACATGTGGGTCCTTGACAAGATTGCGTCATCCTGCTGTCCTCAAGGGAGTCCGCCATGGTGACACCAGCCACCTTCACCGGGCTTGAGATTATCGCAGCCGTTGCGTTCGCCGTGCCGCTGGTCCTTGATCTGCTACACCTGCGCCTGCTTCCCGCGGTGGTATTCGAGGTACTGGCTGGCATTATCATTGGCCCGTACGGGTTGGGTTGGGTGACCGCGGATGAACCGATCCAGATTTTCTCGCTGATCGGCCTTGGGTTCCTGCTCTTTCTCGCGGGCATGGAGGTCGATGTCGCGCGTTTTCGCGGCCCGCTCTTCCGCGTCGCGCTCGTCGCTTTTGGGTGCACGGTCGTTCTGGCGTTGCTGATTGGCGTCCTCTTTCATGCCACGGGACTCATCAGGTCGCCGCTGTTTTTCGGGAATATCCTTGTGGCGACGTCGCTGGGCGTAATCCTTCCGCCGCTCAAGAGCGCTGGCGAAGTGGATACGCAATTTGGCCAACTGGTCATTCTCTCCGCCACCCTCGCCGAGTTTGGGTCGCTGATCCTGCTCACAGCCCTGTTTTCCACAATCGTGGTGAGCACGGCGACGAACCTGGTCTTCCTTGTCTGCTTCACCTTTCTCGCCGTGGGTGTTATCGCGGTGGTGCTGCGGGCCGAGCGCTCGAAACGCCTCACTGCGCTGCTGGTGCGGCTCAGCGACTCGACGGCACAGATTCGAGTGCGCGGGGCATGGACGCTGCTGGCGGCGTTTGTCGCGCTGGCTGTACAGGGTTTCGGCCTCTCGACCATTCTCGGCGCTTTTATCGCAGGCGTTATGATCCGCATACTCGACCCAGATGAGTCAACCCGCCATCCTCAGTTTCGGATGAAGCTCGACGCGATAGGCTATGGAGTATTTATTCCCATCTTCTTCGTGACGATTGGCTTGCAGTTTGATCTGCCCGCGCTCATATCGAATTCCCGCTCGCTTGCGCTGGTGCCGCTGTTTCTCCTGGCGCTGCTCCTCGTACATGGGATACCGGCCTTGTTGTATCGCCCGCTGCTCAGCAACGCGCGCGCCTATGCCGCGGGCCTGTTTCAAGCGACCTCGCTCACCTTCATTCTCGCCGCGGTCCAGATTGGCGTCGCAATTGGTCTTGTCGCACCCGCGACCAGCGCCGCGCTGACGGCGGCAGCACTCCTCTCGATCCTGATCTTTCCCTTCCTGGGATTGTTCCTGCTCAGGCGCGTCAACGTACAGGAGTCAGAACAGATGGCGATGGCCGAGATAGCTGATAGCTCAGTGACCAGCGGTAACGAGCCGTGATGGCGAGCGCATGCCCCATGTCATCGTCAGCGCGGTCGCTGTAGAGCGACACAGTGAGATGGTTCTGTGATAGTAATTTCGTGGCAGGCGTGACTCCCGCGTGGTGGCGACGTGGCAATGTGACGACTGTGACATCAAGCGACTCGACGCAGTCGGCATCACCGCGGAGGATTGGCTGGACGCTGGAACCTCAGATACCACAATGGTCACGCGCCTGGTCACGATGCTACAGGAGAGTCTGGCCGAGATGGAGCGGCTGGCAACCCTGCTCGATGTGCACCTGCGCGCCTACCATGATCCTCATGGCGCCGCTATGCTGCTAGTGCCGCATCCCCGCGCCTGATAACGGGATGATGCGCTGGAAGACTGAAGGGCGCCATGTGGCGCTCATCGTCTGCCGAAACGCTGACAACGGGCGTCGTGCGCGTATCGCGGCGCTGCTGAGGTGGCTGCGGTCGCTCAGCCTAGTGGGTGTAGCAGCCCCTGTCCGGTCTGCTGCTCCCGGATAATTCCACCGAGCGCCGCCGCCTGCAAGACCAACTCTTGGAGTTCCATCTGCATGTTGGCCGCTTCGGTGGCGGTTAACCACAAATTGCCCCCTTTGATGTCGCGAAAGATAGCATGAATGCGGACAGTGGCCTGCTGGAGCGTTGCCTCAGCACGCTGGTAGCGGGCCGCACGGATATCATCGGAGTGGGCTGGCTGTGGCGGATGGGTGTTGGATGGGTCATTCGTTATGGTGAACATTCTTTCGCCCTTTCGTCGTGGAGGAGTCCCAATCGCTAACATCCCCATGCGCTCTTGCAAATAAGAGTAGGTGCGCCAATTCTCTCGCTGTGCGGTTGGCTCGATCAGGCAAGGTCATATGGACCAACGACAGCAACATGAGCCGGGCATGAAGCAGACAGATTGAGAGTGTACACCCTGCATGTAAGTCCTGTTCTGCTCCTCAGCAGCATAACCATGTCAAGTTACAGATAGGTCACATACCTCCGATGTGCCGTCACAGGGTTGTCACACGTTCCGCATATTTTGGTGTCGAGCCGTAGTATGGCGCAGGCATCATGGGAATGAGTCCTGTGCCATCAGGCGCGAATGTAGTAGTCCCTGGCGGTTGCTCGGCTCGTAGAATGCTACGTACGCTGCTAATGGATCTGGCCACGAACACAGCGCATACCTCCTATGCCCCAGCCTCAAATGCCAGACGTTGCTCTGCCTCGTGGATGACGCCCAATAACTCATCCATACCAAACGGTTTGGCCAGCGCGAGGCTGATGCCACCTCAAAATACCGTGTTTTATGTATAGCGGCGCCCCTGGGCCATGTGCTACGAATATGTTCGCAAGCATCTATCCTCTGGGCTCGATGTGAATGGGGCAGTATGAGTATCGTGCGTGGGTAGTCAGATATAGAGATACCTATGCCCAGGGCATTACAAGCGTGCAGTGCCTCCAAATGTAGCCGGGTAAGTGTTTATGGACAACCCCATCAGGTCGGTGGAGGGAGCACGTGACAGAAAACGGGAAAAGGGACAGGTAAATGGCGCACACTCTCATCGCGTCCGCAAGCCCAACACAGCGACGAATCTTTGCCGCGGTGTTGAAGGCCGCTCGGCACCATGTCGTCACCACAAATGATGCGGCGCTGACCCTGGCCGTCATCCATGAGAGCACGCAGCCGCTGATTCTCCTCCTGGGTGAGTTGCTTGATCCGCTCCAGCGTCAGAGCCGATTGAGCGCGAGTGACGTCCTCATCCACGCGCTCGAATCGCCTCGGCGCACGGCGTTCGACCCTCAGCACGCCTATATCCTCCTGACGCAGCAACCGCAAGATGCGTTGCCAGCACGTGTGCGCACACACCTTGCGAGCGGGAGGGTAGCGCTGCTTTCTCCGAACTGCACGATTGGCGAGCTGTTGGGGGCAGTGGAAGACGCCACCGAGCGCCTCGAAGCGCCCTTCTCGTCGGCATTCGCCTGTACAGCCGTGACAGCTATGGCGACAGCTTTTCTGTAGCCCACGCCTGAGGCAGAGTGCCATATCAGCGACCGCTCTGCCAAACACGGTCTCGTTATCGCCAGCCTCCAGCAGGCCAAGTCTGGGCATGGATGCGCCTCGACGATGCACGTGTTGCCCTCGATACGACGACGCAGTTATTGCGAGACGCGGAGAAACGGACTTGTCGGTCACGGGAATCAACGCAGAGCGCATAGCTCACACCATTCGTGTCACAGGTGCATGCGATCTAGCACCAAGGAATATATGAGACTGGTGTGCGCTGATTGGCATTCCCGCCCCATAGTAGAGGATGCAGTACTCTCGTGACTCAGTGACGTGGCTGCTTGCCTGGAAGTATGGCGAACATCGCCAGTGGAGAACAGGCCACGTGGAGCGCTCGTCTCATAGCTCTTGCGCTTTTTCTCGCGCTACCTCGTAGGCAGGCATACATACATAGGTACCTCTGAGAGGCGATAAACACGGATAAATTGGAGGCAAACATGGAGCGGGAGACGGGACTCGAACCCGCGACAGCCTGCTTGGAAGGCAGGTACTCTACCAACTGAGCTACTCCCGCAAATGCCATCTCCTGAGACGAAGACGGCTTGCGCTGCACATTGTACCATATCGCCGCGCAAGCGTGTAGACTTTGCGCCCTCCTTGCGGACAGCGCGGTGCGCATACTATCATGCATGAGGCAGTTGGGACTAGGGCGTGCATGTTGCCAGCTCTGGCTCACGACGACGATGAGTCGCGGGAAAGGCAACTGAAGCATGGCAGGCGAGCATACTATGCAGCGGCTGACCGCCCGGGTGCGCGGCTACGTGCAGGGTGTCGGCTACCGCTACTACGTGCTGCAGCATGCCCGTGCTCTTGGCCTGACCGGATTTGCGCGCAACGAGCCGGACGACTCGGTGACGGTTGTCGCCGAGGGGCTATCGGGCCTGCTGGAGCAGTTGATAGAGGCTTTGCGACGCGGCCCTGAGGGCGCTGATGTTCAGGACGTTCAGACATCCTGGAGGCCAGCGACACAGGAGTATCCGACGTTTCGCATCGCGGCTGCCTCTTAGCGCTGCCGACTACTTTTCCCTTGGATGATGAGAGAATACGAGACACCAAGATGAGTATTGATCGCAAGACCGTGGACCATGTGGCGATGCTGGCGCGACTCGCGCTGACCGACGACGAACGCGAGCGCACCCAGGAGCAGCTTTCGGCGATTCTGGAACACATCAACGTGATTGCCGAGGCCGATACCAGTCGGGTTCCCGCGACCGCTCATATTCTGCCGGTCGAGAATGTCATGACGGCGGACCAGTCGCGGCCATCGTGCTCGCCAGATGAGCTGCTGGCGAACGCTCCGGCGCGCGAGGGCGAATATTTCCGCGTGCGGGCGGTGCTCGAAGAGTAGCAAACCTAATAAGCAATGATTTGAATAGTGAGCTATGAGGATAGGGGAGACTTCTGTGGCGGATCTCTGGCAATTATCAATCAGCGAGGCGCTGGAAAAGCTTTCGAGTGGCGACATATCAGCCGTTGAATTGACGCGCGCCCACCTCGACCGTATCGAAGCCGTCGAAGGTCGCGTGCGCTCGTTTGTGACCGTGACCGACCAGGATGCGCTGCGCGAGGCCGAGCAGGTAGACAGGATGCGACGTGCGGGCGAGACGCCTGGCCCGCTGGCCGGGATTCCACTGGCGCTCAAAGACGTCCTCTGCACGAAAGATGTGCGCACCACCTGCTCATCGCGCATGCTCGAGCATTTCGTACCGCCCTATGACGCTACGGTGGTCAGCCGGCTGCGCGCGGCGGGCGCGATTTCGCTCGGCAAGACGAATATGGACGAGTTCGCGATGGGCTCATCGACCGAGAACTCCGCCTTTTTCCCGACGCGGAATCCCTGGGATCTCGACCGCGTGCCCGGCGGCAGCAGTGGCGGCTCGGCGGCTTCGGTGGCGGTCGGCGAGGCGATGGGCGCGCTCGGCTCCGATACTGGCGGCTCGGTGCGGCAACCTGGCGCGCTGACCAACACCGTCGCGCTCAAGCCTACCTATGGTCGCGTTTCGCGCTATGGCCTGATCGCGTTCGCCTCCTCGCTCGATCAAATTGGGCCATTTGCCCGTTCGGCGCGCGACGCCGCTCTCCTGATGAACGTCATCGCAGCCTACGATCCCCTTGATTCGACCTCGGTGAACCGCCCGACGCCAGACTATCTCGCCGCGCTGACCGGTGAGGTGAAGGGGATGCGCATCGGCGTACCGAAGGAATATTTCGTCGAGGGCGTCGAGCCGGGCGTCAAGAAGGCGGTGGAGGATGCGATACAGACGTTTGTCTCGCTGGGCGCGGAGATTGGCGAGGTCTCGCTGCCTCATACGCGCTACGGTGTCGCGGCCTACTACATCATCGCGCCAGCCGAGTGCAGCGCCAACCTGGCTCGCTATGACGGCGTCAAATACGGCCTCTCGGTGCGTGACGGTGCGCAGGATCTGGTGGAGACGACGGCAATCACGCGCGCCACAGGGTTCGGCGCGGAGGTCAAGCGGCGCATCATGCTCGGCACGTATGCGCTTTCGGCGGGCTACTATGATGCCTACTACCTCAAGGCGGAGAAGGTGCGGACGCTTATCAAGCGCGACTTCGACGAAGCATTCGAGAAGTACGACCTGTTGATGGGGCCGACATCGCCGACGGTCGCGTTCAAGCTCAATGAGAAGATGTCCGACCCCTACGCGATGTACCTCAACGATGTCTTCACCATCCCGGTTAACCTCGCGGGCAACTGCGCCATCTCGATTCCCGGCGGCTTCAGTGAGGGACTTCCCGTTGGTGTCCAACTGATCGGTCCGTCATTCGGTGAAGAGGTTCTGCTGCGCGCGGCGGACGCCTTCCAGCGCGTCACCGACTACCACACGCGCTGGCCGGAGCTGCCTCCACAGAAGCGCGCCGCAAAATCGCGCAAGTAGCGAATATGACGCCGGGAAAGAGGCGCGGGTCTCTGCTCGCGGGACTGGCGCTGGCCACCGAGTTTCTGACTGTGTTGCCAGTGCGCCGCACGCGTGCGGAAGAGACGGCGGCCGCTGAGCCACCGGATATGGCGCGGGCGCTGCCCTGGTTTCCGCTGGTCGGCGCGCTGCTGGGGCTGGCGCTCGTCGGGCTCGATTGGGCGCTCTCGTTCATCTTTCCGTTAGGTATCCGGGCCGTGGCGCTACTCGTCTTCGATGCGCTGGTGACGGGAATGCTGCACCTCGATGGCTTCGTGGACTGCTGCGATGCGCTGCTGGGCACGCGCACGGTCGAGCGGCGGCTGGAGATTCTGCGCGATAGTCGCGTCGGCGCGTACGGCGCGCTTGGCGGCGCTCTTCTGCTGCTGGCGAAGTTCGCCGCGCTCACCGCGCTGGTGAGCGGCCCGACGCGAGTGCTTGCGCTGCTGGCCGCTCCGATTCTTGGCCGCTGGGGCATGGTTTACGCCGTCACCCGCTATCCCTACGCGCGAGCGGCAGGCGCGGGCGCGCCGTTTCGCAGTCGCGGCAATAGCCACCTCATCCTGGCCAGCATCATCATGCTGCTTTTGCTTGCCGCCAGTGCGCTCATGATCGGCAGCCGAGGATCTGAGATCGGTGCACTGCTCACGCTGACAGTTTTGCTGCTCGTGACGGCGTTGCTCGTGCTGCTGGGCTGGCTGGCGTGGGCCAGTCGTCGCCTCGGCGGCGGGCTGACCGGCGACACCTACGGCGCGGCATGCGTGCTGGGCGAGCTGGCGGTGCTGGTGTGCGTGCCTCCGCTGGCTGAGCTAGCGTTGCGAATTGTAGGTCGTTAAAGTGATTTCCGACGGCCCTCAGAGGTGGTTTTTGAAGTTCACGCCCACGGGCGAGGATGTATCTGCCTATCGAACGCTGACTGTTACTCCCCGCCCTCTTCCCGTTCGCTGACGCCCGCCTCGGCGAAGGTCGCCATCTGGCGGTGGGCGACCAGCGCGCCGTCGATGATGCCCATGGCCAGCGCCGCGCCAGTGCCCTCGCCCAGCCGCAGATCGAGATTGAGCAACGGAGCCAGCCCCAGCGCTTCGAGCAGCACCCGGTGGCCGCGCTCGACCGAGACATGTCCGGCGATGAGATAGTCGCGTACCTGCGGGCAGAGCTTCTCCGCCACCAGCGCCGCCGATCCCGCGATGAAGCCATCCAGCACGACGGGCATGCGGTGCGCCGCGCCACCCAGGATGACGCCAACCAGTCCGGCAATCTCCAGCCCGCCGACTTTGGCCAGCACGTCCAGTCCATCGTCGCGATTCGGCGCGTTGGCGGCCAGCGCGCGGTCGATCACCGCAATCTTATGCGCCAGTTGCGCATCGTCTATACCGGTGCCGCGCCCGGTCACCTCGGCGGGCGACGAGCCGGTCAGCACGGCGGTAATCGCGCTGGCCGCGGTTGTGTTGCCGATGCCCATCTCGCCGGTCGCCACCATCTGCACGCCCTCGCGCGCCAGCGCCTCGACCACCGCGATACCCACCGCGATGGCCTCTTCCGTCTGGTCGCGTGTCATCGCTGGCCCCTGCGCCATATTGGCTGTGCCGGTTGCCACCTTGCGTGACAGCAGACCAGGATGCTCCAGCGGGCTGGCGACGCCGATATCCACGACGACGACTCGCGCGCCCACGATGCCCGCCAGCGCGTTGATGGCTGCGCCGCCACGCAGGAAGTTCAGTACCATCTGTGGCGTGACCTCGGCCGGGTAAGCGCTGACCCCTTCGGCAGTGACGCCATGGTCGCCTGCCATGACCACTATCGCCTTGTTGGCTAGCGCTGGCTGCTCTTGTCCGACAATCCCCGCAATCTGAATCGCCAGCGTTTCGAGGCGGCCCAGGCTGCCAGCGGGCTTGGTCAGCTGCTCCTGGCGAGCGTGGGCCGCTGCCATTGCGGTGGTGTCAAGCAGACTGATTGCCGCAATGATCGCGGCTATGTCCGGGCGAAGAGGCCCATACATGTGCTACAACCTTTCATGGATCAAATTATGTGTAGTTGTATGACAGCACGTAATGCTGTCGCTCGCCTACTGGCATATAGCATGCTAGATACTAGCGCGAGTTCTTGCGGATACACACTGCTCGAAAGGAGCATGAACAAATGCCATCAAAACAGGTGACGCTTCATGTGGAGCGCCGTACCATTCTCGGCAAGAAGGTTCGCCATCTCCGCCAACAGGGTATACTTCCTGCTAATGTCTACGGCCGTGACCAGGACTCCATTGCTGTCCAGATCAACGCACATGAGATGGATCGTGCGCTCAAGACTCACGGGGCCGCTACTCTTTATCGGCTGGTGATCGCTCCGGATGGCAGTGAGGAAGTCGTGATGGTGCGGCATATCACCCGCCAGCCCGCCTCCAACATCATGCAGCACGTCGACTTCTTCCACGTCCAGATGACCGAATTGATGCGCGCCAGGGTACCTGTGCGGCTGGTGGGCGAGGCGCCAGCGGTGAAACTCCATGATGGCGTCTTGATCCAATCCCTGGACTATGCGGAGGTCGAGGCGCTGCCCGCAGAACTGCCAGATGCGCTGGAGCTGGATATCAGCGACATAAGCGAACTCAACACGTCGCGTCACGCCAGCGCTCTCAAGATACCGCGTAAGGTCACGCTGGTGACGCCGGAAGACGAGATTGTCGTTAGTATCCAGGCGCCGCGTGTCGCCGCCGAGGAAGTTCCCGCCGCTGCCGAGGAAGCGCCTGCTGCGGCTTCCGCTGCCGAAGGCCAAGCGCCCGCGCAGCCTGCCGAGTCGTCCGAAGCATAGCGCCGGAACAGTGGACGCGCGACTTCGTGGCATGAATGCCGCGGCTAATTCTACTTGTACGGAATTCATTGCTTGCCAGCAAGACTACCAAACGAGCGGGATTAGCCGTGGTCATCAGGCCACAGCGAGCCTATCCGTTGTGGATACTCGCCATGCCGTTTCGCGCTATAGCAGCGCCTCCAGGTCATCCAGGTAGCGCCCGAAGGTGTCGAGCGCCTCCTGGATGGGCGCGGGCGACGAGAGATCCACCCCGGCGTCGCGCAGGAGGTTGATGCTATAGTCCGACGAGCCTGAGCGCAGGAAGCGTAGATAGCGATCAACGGCGGGCTGACCCTCGGTCAGAATCTGATGCGCCAGCGCCGATGACGCTGAGATGCCCGTCGCATACTGATAGACGTAGAAGCTCGAATAGAAGTGAGGAATGCGCGCCCACTCGTTCGCGATCAGCTCATCCACATTCACCACGGGTCCGTAATACGTATCGTTGAGCCGCTTGAAGATGCCATTGAGCGCCTCGGGTGTCAGCGCCTCGCCCGCCTCAGCCTGTGCATGCATGTCGCGCTCGAACTCGGCGAAGAGGGTCTGGCGATAGAGAGTCGTGCGGAACGTCTCCAGCGCGTGGTTGATGATATACATCCGCAGCGCTTTATCCGTCGTCGTCTGGAGCAGTGAGTGCGTCAGCAGCGCCTCATTCAGCGTCGAGGCGACCTCCGCCACGAAGAGCGTATAGCTGCTATAGGGGTAGGGCTGCGTCTGCCAGGTAAAATACGAGTGCATCGAGTGGCCCATCTCGTGCGCCAGAGTGAACATGCTGTCCATCGTATTCTGGTAGTTCAGCAGCATGAAGGGGTTCGTGCCATAGCTGCCCCAGCTATACGCGCCTGAACGCTTGCCCTCGTTCTCATAGACATCGATCCAGCGTGACGCCAGCCCTCGCTGCACGACCGCCACATATGCCTCACCAAGCGGCGCCAGCGCCTGAGCCACTTGCTGCTGTGCCTCGGCGTAGCTTACCTTGTACTCCACCTCTGGCACCATCGGCACATACAGATCGTACATATGCAGATCGTCCAGCCCAAGCAGCTTTTTGCGCAGGCGCAGATAACGGTGAAGTACGGGAAGGTTGGTGTTGACCGTGGCAATCAGGTTGTCATAGACGCTCACCGGGATATTCGACGGGTCGAGCGCCGCCTGGAGCGAGCTTTCATACTTGCGCGCGCGTGCGAAAAAGATGTTCCGCTTGACCTGCGCGCCCAGCAGCGCCGCCATCGTGTTGCGATAGGACTGATACGCGCCAAACATCGCCTCGAAGGCGTTGCGGCGCACGTCGCGGTCGCGCCCTTCGAGGAAATGCGAGACGAAGTTGCCCTGCGTCAATTGGACCTCATTGCCCTCGGCGTCGCGTACCGAAGGCAGTTTCAGGTCGGCTGTGCTGAACATCTCGTAGACACGCTCCGGCGCGTTGCCGACCTCAGCGGCCTGCGCCAGCAGCGCCTCCATCTCTGCCGAGAGAATGTGCGGTCGCTCGCGCGTGATCTCGTCCAAGGCGTGACGATACACCTGCAAGCCCGGTTCCTCTTGCAGGAAGGCGTCGAGACGCTCCTGCGGGATTGCCAGGATCTCAGGCGTCTGATAGGCGGTCGTGGTGTTGATGTCGTTCGCCAGCGTGGTCACGCGGTCGGCCATTGCCTGATAGGTGTTATCGGTGCTGTCCTGGTGCAGCCGCATATGGGCATAGACGAAGAGGCGCCCCAGAATTTCGCCTGCCTCGTCGCGCCGTTTGAGTGCTTCGAGCAGGCTTTGCGCAGAGTCGCCCATCTGGCCTTGGTGTTCGCTCAGGCTGGGCTGCATGGCGCTTACCCGCTGGAAATCGGCCTCCCACGCGTCATTGGTGGGGTAGATTGTTTCCAATTCCCAGGTGTCCTCGGTCTTGACCTCGCTGCGTTTGGGTCGCGTCTGCATGGTCTGCATAAAATCTCCTCGATGCGATTGCTCTGATTTGGTATGTCTCCGGCGCATACCCTGCCCGAAAGTGTACATCATTCCATCCGCCAAGATGCAACTTACGAAGGTCCACTCTTGGCACAGATGCGAATGGGAGACACCAGTATGAACATGAACATGATATCGCCATATCGCCGATATACGTGGATGTCGTTGGCGGGATATCGGCAGGACGTTCTATGCCATCCGCAACCCTTGCGTCAGGCGTCCGGTTTCCGTACGATATGCAGTGCGCGGCAGCTTGGCCGTGAACACATAGCATCTATGCAATCCTCTTATCAAGGTACGCTCTGTGACAGATATCTCGTCTGGGAAGCATCTCAAGCTGCCTCGCGCTTTCTTTGCGCGCCCGACGCTGGATGTTGCCCGCGACCTCATCGGCAAAACGGTCTATCGACAGACGCCGGACGGCGTCACCGCGGGCATTATTGTCGAGACGGAGGCGTACGTCGCCGCCATCGATCCGTCGGCGCACGGCTATCGCGGTAAGACGCCACGCAATGCGGTGATGTTTGGGCCGCCGGGTCGCGCCTATGTTTACTTCACCTATGGCATGCACTTCTGCCTCAACGTCGTAACCGAGGAAGATGGTGTCGCCGCCGCGGTCCTGCTACGGGCGCTGGAGCCAACGGTGGGGCTGCCGCTGCTACGTGCCCGCCGGGGCGAGCGGATCGCCGACCGCGACCTGGCGCGCGGGCCAGGTCGGCTATGCGCCGCGATGGCGCTCACTGTCGCGGACAATGGGCTAGACTTGCAGGGCGAAGCGCTCTGGCTGACCGAAACGCCTGGTTTTCCACTGGATGCGCCCATCGTGGCGACGCCACGCATTGGCATCACGCAGGCCGCCGAGTGGCCATGGCGCTTTGTGCTGGCCGGGAGTCGCTGGGTCTCTGGGCGCACAGTTGCGTCGGCGGTGGCGGACGCGAAAGCGCCGAATATCCCCGAATAGGCCGAAAAAGGGGGATGCCAAATGAGCAACGATGTGGTATGCTATGTAATTGACGGGGTTGCGGCGCGTCCTCGCTGAAGAGCGAGGCACACGCCCGCGAGAGAAACGACGAAGCGGATTCCTGAACGCGAAGAAAGGAGACTGGATGAGAGGACTGTGTCTCCATCCAGGCAACAGGTACAAGAGTGACTGAGGTTTTGATCAAAGAGGGCGAGTCGTTCGACCAAGCCCTGAAGAAGTTTACCCGCAAGGTGCAGCAGGACGGCCTGCTCTCGGAGGCGAAGCGCCGCCAGCACTATGAGCCGCCCAGTGTTAAGCGGAAGCGCAAGGCAGACGCGCGCGAGCGTAAGGCTCGCAAGGCCCGCGCTAAGGCCGCCGCGATGGGCTACTAGGCTGTTGAGCGCCCGGTAGCTACCCCGCGCTAAGAGCGCGTCTCGCGTCACGATAGAGAAAACCGACCAGGTAGTCGCATGAAGCGTTGGCACTGGTCGGTTTGTGGTACCTGTCACTGTTTGCTTACTGGAAACTCGGGCTGTTCGGTAAGCCGCTGCATCTGGGCCGTGTGGTCGATATCGTGGACGATGGCCAGCATGACCCACCCGCGCAGGCTCAACTCGCCAAAGAAGGTGGAATCGCGCCGCGCTGTCAGGTCGGCGTCGGCGGGAATGGCGGCGATATCGGCCAGGATGCGCTCGGTGGCGGCGTTGAATTCGGCAGCCAGCGTTTCTTTCGGCACGCTATTGTCGGCGTGGTCGCCCAGGCCGCGCGGCATGACGGCGAAGTGCTCGCGCTTGCCCACGAGCCGCCCCATATGCAACAAATACCAGTTCTCGGTGGCGATCAGATGGGTGACGGCCTCGGTCGCCGACCAGCGGTCTTCGCCGTGCGCGGGAGCCTGACCGTGGGCGGCGGGTGGCTGCCAGGCCAGTTGTTCCTGCGACCAGCCGTCCACCAGCGCCTGTATCGTCGCGCGGGTCATCCGTAGCGCCTCCGCCAGCTCGCCGAGCGAATACTGCGCACCCGCCTGCTCGATGGTCAATTCGCCGTGGGCGATGCGCTGTCGGAGCGCTGTCAGGTCATCATAGGTCAGTTCAGCCATACGGGTTGTTCTCCTTGTCGGCGAGGCGCCTGCCTCGCCACCGTGTCCCATTGACGCCATGGCGCGCGCACTGCTATAACCCCAATTGGAGTACCTCGCCATGAGGTCGCACTGGAGATACTATGCTCGATCAATTGCGCGGACGCAACCTGGCGCATGTCGGATGCACACTTGGCCTGACCGGAGGGCTACTCTTGGGCCTGATTGCCGCACTCGTCGTCATACAGGTGATGCAGAACAGTAACGGCGTCAACGTCGCCACGGCGGTCTGGCTCGGCGCGACGGTGCTCCTCGGTGGCCTCGGCTATTACCTTGGCGGCTATGTCTCGCGTCGCCTATGGGGCGAGAAGCAGAACGAGTCCTGAAGCCAGCGAGAACATCCCTCTTACCCCCTGCAACTCCCTTCTACCATGGACGTATCCTTTGCGGAACCCGCTGAGCTGTTGAGTGCGGCGACGTGCGCTGCCTGTCCTGGGGTTCCACGGAAAAGGGAGCTTTCGATGAGTCAGAAGGCGCTTGCATTCGATCATTCGCTCGTCACATCGGCGTTCGAGTTGCCCGGTCTGACGATTGTGCGTAACTACGGGTTGGTGCGGGGCATAATCGTCCGGTCACGTAGCGTCGTCGGCAATATCGGCGCGGCATTCCAGCAAATTGTTGGCGGCAACATCTCGATCTATACTGAGCTCTGCGAGCGCGCCCGGATGGACGCCTATGAACTGATGATCCAGCATGCCGCCGAGATCGGCGCGAATGGAGTTATCGGCGTGCGTTACGACGCGACCGAGATCGCTCAAGGGGTCACGGAAGTGCTCTGCTACGGCACCGCCGTCACCGTGGCGCGGCCGCAGCAGTAGCGCCGCCTGGTGGTGTATGTCGGATAAGGCTCCTTTTCTTTTGCGTCTGACAGGAAGGAAGGGAGCTTTATGATATCCGCTCGGATATCATGCGAGGCGCACCTGCGCCGGGAAGCCGCTGAAGCGCGCCCGCAAGACCTCGGCGCCGTCCTGATTTTCGAAGCGCGCGCTGCCAACCATCCGCCGGAGCGCTACATCCCGCTCGCCAAACGCGACGGTGCAGGTGATTGTCTCGCCTGGGTAGACAGGTGCCAGAAACTCGAACGTCATCTCGGTCGCCAGAAAGCCTACCATCCCGCCAATGTGAGTAATCATGCTGGCGGTCAGTAGTCCGGGTACGATCCGCTTGCCGTACCAGCTTTCACGGGCGAACAGCTCATCCTGGTGATACGGGTTGAGGTCGCCTGTAATGCCGCAGAACAGCGTCACATCGGCCTCGGTAAACGTCCGCCGCCAGGTGAACGCCTTCCCCAGCGGAATCTGCTCGAACGCCTCGGCCAATCGCTGGCGAAACGCCTCAGTCGGTTTCTGCATATGGTGCCCTTCTTTTGTCCGTTCCTCAATGCCTTCGTCTGCTACACGTCGCGATATCACCTCATCGTAGCGAATTTCCGGCAATTCGTGACGAGTGATTTCCGCCTGGGCGTCAGCCTGCTGTATGGAGAGGGTATGGCAGAACTGTAGCTGCCCATGTTGCAAGATCGCACGGCCTATGCAGTGCCGTCTTGCGCTTTCCGCGGACATCGCGAAAGAAGGAAGTGCATGCAGGGATATCCTACCACCCCTGATCCGCAGCAGTCGTCTCAGCAGACCCCGCCAACGCCGCCCCCATTTGGCGCTCCAACTTCAGCGCAGCCATTTGCAACGTCGTCACCTGTTCCCGGCGCCGCGACGCAGCCCTCGTCAAACCGCAAAAAGCTGCTCATCGGCGGTGGCATCGGCTGCGGGGTGCTGCTGGTGCTGTGCATGTGCGCTGGCCTGCTCAGCGCGATATTGTCGAATGGATCGACGTCGGCAAACACAGGTGGATCACCAACCGCCACTCACCAGCAAGGCAACGTGCCCGCTGGCACGCCACTGCCCACCGCGACGCCGAAGGCAACAGCCACGGCGACACCGCAACCCAAATGGGTAGTGACGCATACGTTCAAGGGGAATGGCATTCAAAAGACCGAGCCGTTCACCGTGAACTCTGACCACTGGAAAATCGCCTGGTCGTGCAATCCGAAGGCCTATGGGTTCCAGTACAATCTCATTGCCGACCTTACCGCTCCTGGGGATGACTTCGGCGACAGCGTTGTCAATGTCATTTGTAATGCCAAGGATCCGTCGTCCATTTCAGGCGTGACGAACGAGTATAGTTCCGGCACCTTCTATCTGGATGTCACCAGTGAAGGGCCATGGACCTTCCAGGTCGAAGAGCTGAAGTAGCGCGCTACTCTAGCAGGCGCTGCGGTTCCGCGTCGCGCGTGCTGGCAGCTTTCGCGTTACGGGCGCGCTGTCCGCCGCTGAGCGCGGTTGCCACAAACACTGTGCGATGCTCCGGGCAGGCGCCGACCACCCGGAGCGCCGCCAGATGAGCGGAGGTACCATAACCAGCATTCTCGTCCCAGCCAAACGCGGGGTAGCTGCTATGGAGCGTCGTCATCATGGTGTCGCGATGCACCTTCGCCACCAGCGACGCCGCCGCAACCGCCGGGACGAGCGCGTCAGCTTTCACCATGCAACGCACGCGGGCGAAACGATCAGGCGGCGCGGGCGGACGTACGCGCCCATCCACGATGTATTCGTCGGCGTCGAGCGCGGCGATCAGGCGGTGGAATGCCTCGCGGTTGGCCCAGCCAATGCCGTGCCGATTGATGTCGTCAACGGCAATGGTGACGACCTCTAGCGCAAGCGCATGGGCGCGAATGGCGCTAGCGAGGTCTTCGCGTCGGGCGCGGGGAACGGTCTTGGAGTCGCGCAGGAAGCGGGAGAGCGCGCCGAGCCGGTCGGCAATATCGTCGGGGAGAATGACCGCCGCCGCTACCAGCGGACCCGCCAGCGCGCCGCGCCCGACCTCGTCGAGTCCGCAGCGGCGCAGCGGCACGGACGGCGCATCCAGCAACGCAGGCTGGCGAACAGGACGCGACACCGCCATGGTCTCTTCAGGCGCAGGTGCTGGCTCAGACGCGGTCCGCTGGCTCATGTGGCGCTCCTACAGGCTGATCAGGCAGGTGATGATGGCAGGTGGCTCGTCCTGCTCTGCGTACAAGTGTACCTGACTGCGGGCATGCGCGCGAAGAGGTATGAGAAGGGTGGCAATGCAACAATGCGGAGGCTGGCCGACTGGCGTCAGTTGCCTCCGCTACGGGGAAGGATGGTGATGGCTGGAGCGCTAGCGTCGCCTGAGCGAATCAGATGCGACTCAGACTCAGACGCGGCGCTCTTTGAGGCGGGCCGCCTTGCCGCGCAGCCCGCGCATGTAATAGAGGTTCTTGCGCCGGACGACCGCGTGGCGCACCACCTCGATCTTGTCAATGCGCGGCGAATGCATCAGAAACGAGCGCTCGACGCCGACGCCATGCGCAATGCGCCGGACTGTGAACGAGCGATTCAGCCCCTCGCCATGATGGCGGATGATGATGCCCTCGAAGACCTGAATGCGCTCGCGCGAACCCTCAACCACTTTGACATGCACGCGAACCGTGTCACCCGAGGCTATTTCTGGCACATCAGCGCGCAGATGCTCCTCTTCGACGGCTCGAACCAATGGTGTAACTGACATGTAATGCGCTCCTTATTCTGCAAAATGCCAACGCCCAGTATATCACGGTTCGTTTCGTGCGCGCAACCAGAAATTACTCCCAGTGCTGCTAGTGGTATGTGCTCAGCCAATGATTAGACGACTTCAGTCGCCGAACGGTAGCACATCCACCTGGACGTCCGTCACGGCGAGATCGGGCCGCGACTCCTCGATATAGCGCACCGCGTGGTCGAGCACCTCTTCGGCGTGGCTAGCCTCGCCGCTGACATACGCCAGCCCCAGCACGGCAACCTGCCAACTATCCTGGCGGCCTACCTCGGCGGCGGCGACCTCGAACTGGTTGCGCAGACGCGCCAGGATCGAGCGCACGACCTGTCGCTTATCTTTGAGCGAGCCGCTCTCCGGCAGGTGAAGCGTCACCTGTCCGATTGCTGTAAACATGGGCATCCTCTCGCGGGATTCGGGCCGCGATACCCGTGAGATTGCCGGAGATAGAGACATTCTCACGGCACCGATTCATCCAGAACTGTCAGTGGTTCGCGCCGACTGCCGCGCATCACCAGCAACAGACTGGCGACGATACATATCGCGCCGATCACCGTGGCCAGCGTGAGCTCGTCGTGCAGGATAGCGATGGCCAGCGCCGCCCCCAGCAGCGGCTGGATAAACAGCGTTGGCGCCGCCGCCGAGGCGTCCGTCACGCGCAGGGCGTGAAACCAGAGCCAATAGCCCAGGACCGTCGTGATGGCTGCCAGATAGAATGCCGAGAGCCATCCGCCGAGCGTGACATGCGGCAGCCCATTGGACGCCACCGCCGCCGCGCCCGCGGGTAGCCAGAAGAACAGGCTCCCGGTGATGGTCAGCGCGGTGAAGAGCAGTGGTGGCAGTGTCGTGAGCGTCGTCTTGCCACGGACGGTATAGCCTGCCTCCAGCAGCAGCGAGAGCACGACCAGCACATCACCGATGACGCGGGTATTGTTCCCCTCGCCCAGATTGGGAACCAGCCCGCGTTCGACAATGAGATAGACGCCGAACAGGCCAACAGCCAACGCCGCGACGCCCGTGCGCGTGACGCGCTCGCGCAGGAATATCCACGAGAGCAGCCCGGTGAAGATGGACTCGGTGGCGATCAGCAGCGCGACATCGGACGCCGTCGAGAGCGAGAGTCCAATATACTCCAGCGCCTTGTTGAGTATGAAGCCGAGCAGCGAGAGCTGGAGCAGAATGAACAACATCCGGCGGTCGCGTGGAATCTGCTTGCGATAGCGAATCAGCACAGGTGCCAGCAGCAGCGCCGCCAAGGTGAACCGGACCGCGTTCAACTCAATGGGCGGCAAGTCCGCCAGCGCCACTTTCCCGGCGGTATAACTGCCTGCCCAGAGCACATTCGCCAGCACCAGCGCGCCGAACGCCGCCCTGCGCGAACCGGACGCGGAGCGCGCGGGCCTGCTCGATGTCGCCGATGCCATGCGGATACCTTCCAATTGCCTGCCAGAGAAACGCACCATCTCATCTTATCACTGCCCGACGTCGCGCGCTATCCATCTGGCAGTGTCGGAGGCAGGCAGGCGAATGCATCTGGGTGAGACTGGCGGCTGTGGTACGATATAACTGGATGCTTTCATGTCCGCGAATATCACCGGTGTCATGATGACTCACCACAAGGAGAACCACACCGATGGCGCAAGAGGTCGTGCTTCAGACCAATCTGCCGCTGCCGCTTTTTGGGCGCGGAAAGGTGCGCGACACATACGATCTGGGCGACCGCCTGCTGATGGTTGCTACCGACCGCATCTCGGCCTTCGACGCGATCATGCCGAATGGCATTCCCGACAAGGGCCGCGTGCTGACGCTGCTCTCGGCGTTCTGGTTCGGGCGGACGCGCGAGATCATCCCCAACCATCTCATCAGCGTCGAGATGGCTGATCTGCCGGAATCGCTCGGCGCTGCGGCGGAGGCGCTGGCGGGTCGTTTCATGCTGGTGCGCAAGGCGAAGCGGGTGGACTTCGAGTGCGTGGTCCGTGGCTACCTGGCTGGGAGTGGTTGGGTGGACTATCAGCGAACAGGCGCGGTCTGCGGCGTGAAGCTGCCCATGGGACTGCGCCAGGCGGACGAGTTGCCTGAGCCGATCTTTACTCCCGCCACCAAGGCGGAGACCGGGCACGATATCAATATCTCACTCGATGAAATGAAGAACAGCGTCGGCGAAGATTTGGGCCAAGCCATCGCCGACGTCAGCATTGCTATCTACCGCGCGGCGGCGGCTTACGCGCTGGATCGCGGTATCATCATCGCCGATACCAAGATGGAGTTCGGCCTGCTCGATGACCAGCTTATCCTGATCGACGAGTTGCTGACCCCAGATTCGTCGCGCTTCTGGGCCGTCGGAGAATATGCGCCGGGTGGCTCGCCGCCCAGCTTCGACAAACAGTACGTCCGCGACTGGCTGGAGCGTTCCGGCTGGGATAAGCAGCCGCCCGCGCCCGCGCTGCCTGACGACGTGGTCGTGGAGACGACCAGCCGCTACCGCGAGGCGTATGAATGGCTGACGGGCGAAACCCTGCCGCGTAGTTGATGATGGACAACGCAGGCGCTGAACGTTTGACACCACACAAGCCGACGCCCTACGATTCCCAGGGCAGCCGTTTCTAGAGCGGCTGCGTGTTTTCTGACGAGTAGCGGTCAAAGGAGATACGGACGTGGCGGCTGAAAGTCTGGATGTGACCCCGACGCTCAAAGTTGGGGATGAAGCGCCCGATTTTACGCTCACTGCCCAGACGGGCGAGAAGATCACGTTGAGCCAGTATCGCGGCCAGAAGAATGTCGTGCTGGCCTTCTTCCCATTTGCCTTCAGCAGCACCTGTTCGGCGCAGATGCCATCCTATCAGGCTGAATTGGAGCGCTTCAACACCTACGATACGCAGGTACTCGGCATCAGCATGGATGCCCGTCACTCGCTCGTCGCCTGGGCCAAGCAGCTCGGTATCAACTATCCCCTGCTCAGCGACTTCTATCCCCAGGGCAACGTGACCGATCTCTACGGCGCGCGGCATCCCGCGGGCATGGCCGAACGCGCGCTCTTCGTCGTGGACAAGGCGGGCAAGATTGCCTGGATTCACGTCCATCACCCAATCGGCGAAGTGCCCGACAACGAGGATCTCTTCGAGGTACTGCGCAAGCTCGGTTAGCGGCTGGCCCACAGACGAAAGGTCGCCCGACATGCCGATGTCGCGCCGCTGCATTCCCTATTCGCCGCGCCGCCTCGAGTTGAGCGAGACGGTCTTCGCGCTCGTCACCACGGCAGGCGTACACCTGCGCGACCAGGAGGCATTCGACCTTGCGGGCGATAACTCCTGGCGGCTTATCCCTGGCGATGTGGAGAGCCAGCGACTCATGGTAACGCACGGCCACTATGACCATCGCCATGCCGACAGCGACATCAACTGCGTCTTCCCGATAGACCGCCTGCGCGAGCTGGCGGCTGAGGGCGTCATTGCGGGTGTGGGCGATAAGCACCTGGGGTTCATGGGATATACCCAGCTGCTTCGCGACCTCTACGAGCGTGGCGCGCCGGAGATGGCGAAGGTGATCGAGCGCTCGCGCGCGGATGCGGTGCTGCTCACGGCTGGCTGCCCGCTCTGCCACCGCACGGTGGTGGCGATTCAGCGCGAGATCGAGATGCTGGGCCTGCCCACCATCCTCATCACGCTCGTAGCGAAGGCCTCGCGCGAGATGGGGCCGCCACGCGCTATCGCCCCAGTGGGCTTCACGCTCGGCGATTGCCTCGGCCCGCCCCATCAGCCAGCGCTGCAGCGTCGTGTGCTGCTCGACGCGCTACGTCGTTGGGAGGCGCGCGAGGAGCCGGGTAATATCTGGGAAGTCACCTATCCAGATTACACGCCCGACCCAGCAATCCTGCACGGTGGCGAGATTGTGGAGGAAGCATAGCGACGGGGATGCTACCGATACGCCTGCCGTCGGCGTGTGTGCCGTGAGCGATGCGACGTGCTCGTCGTACTATCAGCATCGCTTGCTTCGATGTGATCGGGACTGGGCGACTCAGTGCGTCCGGCGACTGGGACTGGCGTGTCAGGTGATGCATTAGTGGCTGGCGTAGCGGGCGTATTTCGTTCGGTCGCGACGCGATGAATGTTCTCCTTCTCTCGACGATGGCGAACGTACCAGACGACGATGAGCGCCACAATGATAACGCCAAGCGCAACGAATCCGAAGATGCCAAGTCCCTTGAGGATGCGCCCAAGCAGTGGAAGATTATTGCCCAGGACGTAGCCGAGCGAGCCGTAGATCGTCGCCCAGATGATACCCCCGGCCGCATTCCAGATGAAGAAGGTACGGCGACGCATGTGGTTGGCGCCTGCCAGAAACGCGGCCCAGGCGCGCAGTACCGCCAGAAAGCGGCCAAAGAAGACGGTCTTGTCGCCGTGCTTTTCAAAGAAGCGCTGGGTGTAGACCAGTTTGTCTTCGCCAATGTGGAGCAGCCGTAACAGCCGCTGGAGCACCGGGAAGCCGCCGTACTTCCCAACGGTGTAGCCAGCGTTGTCGCCGAGGATCGCGCCCGCCGCCGCCGCGGCAATCACCAGCACAATGTTCAGCGTATGGTTCGTGCTGGCGTAGACCGACGCCACGACCAGTGTCGTCTCGCCAGGAAAGGGTATCCCGGTGCTCTCGATGGCCACCGCCAGGAACACCACCCAGTAGCCATACGTGTCTATGCCTTGCTGCAGCCAGGATGGCAGGTTCATGGCATCCGCTCGTTTCTCATGCCGCTGGTATGGGGAGCGCTCACGGTGGCTCATTGGCGCGCGGTCTCATCTCAGGATGATAGCACAGGTTGCGACCTGTTTGGTTGCGGCATAGAATGAGAACATGTTTATTCTGCTCTCCGGCAAAGATGAGTTTTCTGCCTATGAGGAACTGGCGCGCATTCGCGCGTCGGGTGACTTTGGCTACAATCAGGATTCCTTCGCGGGCGAGACCGCAGACCTGGCAATCATTCGCAATACCTGCGACACGATGCCGTTTCTGGCGGAAAAGCGCCTGGTCGTGCTGGAGGGTCTGCCCAGGCCGCGCAAAGGCCAGGCAGACGACGGGGAGGCCGCCGAGGATAGCGATGCAAATGCGCCAGCGTCACCAGTCGCCCCGGGGCCAAAAGGAAAGCGCGGCAAGAAGGCGGCGACAACGGGCCTGAGCCCTTTGGCATTCGCGAAAGGCCTGGCTGAGTATATCCCCTCGCTGCCTGAGACGACCATGCTGGTGGTGCTCGTGCCCGATGAGCTGAAGGCAGACCATCCGCTGATGCAAGCGGCGCGTCGCCACGGCAAATCGCATGTGTTCGCGAAACCGGCGGGGGCGCAGCTCACCGATTGGGTGACACGTCGCGCGCGCGCACAGGGGCGGCGCATGTCGCCGGATGCGGCGCGCATGCTGGTGGAGTCGTTGGGCGATGACCTGCGGATGCTGGCAAGCGAGATCGATAAGCTCAGCACGTACGTTGGCGAGGGCGGCGAGATCGGCGGCGACGATGTCCGGGCGCTCACCCCGGTTGCCAGGCAGTCGAAGGTCTTCGATTTGACCGATGCGTTGGCCCGACGGGACACCTCGGCGGCGCTTGCATTGCTTCATGAGCTGCTGGCGAATGGCGAGTCACCGCTGGGCATCGTCGCGCTGACGGCATTTCAGACGCGGTCGCTGATGCAGGTGAAGCTGCTCTCGGATCGTGGTATGCCCGCCCACCAGATTGCCTCTGCCGCGGGCATCGCGCCGTTCGTCGTCGAAAAGTCGCTGCGACTGGCTCGCCGTTTCACCTTCGCGCAGCTCGAAGCCGCCCACCGCACATTGCTTGAGATAGATACCTCGCTCAAACGCAGCCGCATGACACCAGAGCTGGCGCTCGACCTGCTGGTGCTGGAGTTTGGCAAGGCTGTCTGAGCCTCATTTCTGCTATCTCGCTGGCGCTCACCAGGAGTCCCGTGGCTATAATTCAGCACAGGCGCGAGATAGGATGCCTGGGGACAGGTTCATCAAGGCACGAGGGGGCATACGTTGGCGTCAGGTACGGCGCGCACTCGGCGGCGGTCATCGCGGCGCGCAGGGCATGTTAGCCATGCGCCATCGCTCACGACACAGATCAGACGTATCTCCCCAGCGGGGTGGGTTGCCCTCGGCGCATGTGTCATCGCGCTCGCACTGGCCCTGCAAACGCTGCAAGGCCCCAGCACCGATTACGATGAAGGAGTGTACTGGCAGTCTCTGCGCGCCATGGCCAATGGTCACCCCCTTTTCAGCAGTGTGTTTAGCTCGCAGCCGCCCCTCTTCTTGCTCAGCGTCTATCCCTTCTACATGCTCTTTGGCCAGAGCCTTGGTGCGGCGCGGATAGCACTCATCGTCTTCTCGCTGGCGGGTATCGCGGGTACGTATATTGCCGGGCGCGCACTGGGGCATCGCGCCATTGGGGCGGTAGCCTGTCTCCTGCTCGCGCTCGACCCCCTCTATGAGCACGGCGCGCATACATTGCAGGCGGAGCTCCCGTCGGTCGCGTTGCAAATCTGGGCAGTGGCCTGCGCCGCGCTGGCGATGCGCGCCAGCGGGCGGCGTCGGACCTGGCTGGCGGTGGGGTCTGGTGTGCTGCTGGGCTGCGCGCTCCTCATCAAACTCTTCGCTATCGTCGCGCTTGTCCCGATAGTGTTGTATCTCGGCCTGCCACTGGCACGGCGCTGGCTCGATAAAGGCGGAAGCCTCAGGTGGCCCTCGCGGTCCGAGCTCTGGGATGGCCTGCGGCAGATCGCTCCGACATTTGGGTGGCTGGCCGCTGGACTGCTCGGCGCTATCGTCGTTGTGCTGTTGCCGTACATTGGCCAGTTGGGCGCTGTCTATGATCAGGTGGTCCGTTTCCATCTTGTGGCTGCCCAGGTTGGTAGCCATTCCTTGGGAGATAATCTCCAGCTCATTGGTACGACGTTCCGGGATGCCCGGCTGATCTTTCTCGCCGTGCCCGCGATTGTTGTGGTGGTGTGGCGGCGCATGTGGGTGAGCGCGCCGCTCATCCTGTGGGCGCTGGCAGACTTTGTCACGCTGCTCCGGCAGCAGCCGCTGCTGGGTCACCATATCGTGCTGGTCAGCCCTGCGTTGGCGCTGATTACCGGCTGCGGCGTCTATGCCATATGGCAGGCGTTCGACGAGCCATCGCGACAGCGCCTGGCGCAGACTGTCACGCTGGTCGTGCTGGTGGTCATGTGCGTCGCCGGGCTGGCGCTTAACTGGACTCAAAATATCATGGCAAACGCGCCGATGCCAGCACGTACGCTCTCGATGGCGCTCGCGCTGCAAAGCGTCAGCGCGCCCAACGAGGTGGTGCTGTCCGACGATCAGTATGTGGCGGCGTTGGCCAATCGCGATGTGCCGCCGCAACTGGTGGATACCTCCGCGGTGCGCATCACGAGTGGCTACCTGACGGCCTCACAACTGGAAGACTACATCACGCGCAACCGCATTCACGTGATCCTTTTCGCCTCGGGTCGTTTCGATCTGTTGCCGGGCTTTCGCGGCTGGGTTGCCTCGCGCTATACCCAGGTCACCACCTTCGATCACAACGGCGCGCTCTTCCTATTGGAGCCAATCAACAATCCCCCGGTATAATGCTCTGTTTCGCATGCGGTGAGACACGATTCAGTGCTCGGCGGACTCAACGGCTGGCAGTTCGCCGCGCGCCAGCAGCCAGTGGCGTAGTGGCTCGATTTTGTCGGTCGGCGCCAGTGCCAGCGTCGGCCCCAGGCGGCGGAGCACCCAGCCACGTGCGGCGCGGTCCGCGAGCAGCGCATCGAGCAGTGCCGGGGATGAGGTGGTCAGCAGAGTCACCCGTGGCATGAGGCGAATGCGGGTGGCGGCGCGTGTCCAGTCGGCCAGACGAACGCGGACATTGCCCGGCAGCTGACTTCCCGTGAGTGTCTCCAGCCTCTGGGCAATCTCGTCTTCCGACCAGCCATGTTGCTGAGCCCGCGTCAGGTCGTTTCTGGTCAGGTGAAAGCGCGCGACGCGGTCCAATGATCCGCGGGTGGCGCAGCTATCGAGCGTGAAGAGCGTTGGCGCGGTCAGTGGCTGGTACGCCACAATATCCAGATTGGGCTGGATGATGACCCGCCCAGGCGTTTCGCGCACGGTCGCATCATCTGGCTCGCTGCGTAGCGCCAGCATGCTATAGCTTGCGATCAGTCTCCGCTCTCCTGCCCCATCCGTCTCGCGCCTGACGACAAGCCCCATCCACTGCAGTGGCCCTGCCAGCGCCGCACGCATGGCCTCGTTGCGCTCGTCGGCGATGTCGCGAGGCTTGCGGCGAGGCGTCGCACCGATGATGCGTGGCGCATGGTCCTCAACCAGCGGGACGCCCGGAATCTCAACCGGACTCCCCGGCTCAAGCGCGGCAAGCATTTCGATCAGGCGGCGACGCGCCAGCGCGATGCGTGGCTGAATGGGCGTGTGCAACCCAGTGGCAACGCGCAGCGGCTTGCCAGCTGGCCACCAGCCGCCCGCTACCCAGAGGCGTGTGCAGATGCGCAGGCGTTCCGCGAGCGGATGGGCGAGGAAGCGCGCCATGATCTCGACATCCGCCGCAACCAACCCGCCGTTCGCCGATGTCTTCGATGGCTCAGTTGGCACGCGCAAGAGGCCCAGGCGCTCTAGCAGTCGCCGGAGATAGTAGCGCCGTGGATCGTTCGCCTCGGTGCGGTCGTCATATGAGACCGGCCACTGCGAGCGTATGCGCCGTAGCGCCGGGCGAGTGAGGAAGCCGCGCGAGGTCAGCGCGAGCTCGCCAAGCTCGCGCGCGGCCCACCAGTAGAGATACAGGTCGCGCTGAAAGGTGGCTGCCTCTTCAATGCCTGGCACGGTTGGCTCGTCGTCTGTTGGCATGGCCGCCTCTCTTCCGCCGCCTGGCTACACGGTATAGCCGCGCCGCGCAAGCAGCGCGCGCAGTGCCTCGGCATCGTTGGGATGCGCCAGCGCCAGCGTTGGCGTGATACGACGGCAACGTGCGGCGATTTCGGGTGCGACAGCCAGCGCCTCCATCAGCGTCGCCTCATCGCTCGCTTCCAGCAGCGTGAATCCAGTCGTGAGGCGCGTCCTCCCCCATTCCTCCTGCCACTGGTTCAACTGGCTGGCGACGCTCTCGGCGGCTCGGCTATGCAGCGGTCGAAGCATGTCTACCAGGGATGCGGGTGAAAGCTGCTGATCGAACGCGGCGCAGGCATGGTCAGGCGAGAGTGCAAAGATCAGGCGCTTCCCGCTCACCGCCGTAGGCGTCGCCCAGAGCGCCAGCGCGTCGAGCAGCGCGGGTCCAGCGGCGAGCGGCTGCACGGCTAGCGCGCCCTCGCGGAGTGACAAGACAGGTGGCCCCCACTCGGCGTCGCACAACGCCGCCAATGAGGCATCCGCAGGGCCGCTGGCGCGCTGAAGCAGGAATGCGCCGAAGGGCGTCAGGCGAAAGGCGGCTGTTGAGCCATCCTCGCGCGCGGCCAGATCAAGCGCGCCCCATACCGCAAAAGCGCTGGTGAGCAGTGATCGGATGAAAGCGCCTTCCGCAGCCATCCAGTCATCGCGTAGATCTGGCTGTAAGGCCCGCCTCTCCTGGGCGGATTCTATCCACCAGACCGGCGTGGCCCAGGTGTGCTGCTGACCGCGTAGCAGCCCGGGATGTATCTGCCATGCAAGCGTGAGCAAGTCCTCAAGTGAATACCAGGCTTCCGGTTGAGCATGGCTAAGCATGCGGGCCACAAATCGTCGCGCGTTGCTCACTTCGCTGGCAATCATCGCCGGGCGAAACGCTGGATGTGCCGTCGTGTACCGTATCTGAAGGCCGTCCGACGATTCTAGATCGAGCAGCTCAGCCGCTGAGTCTGCGCGCAGCCAACGCAGGAAAGCGTCGCGCAGGATGAGCGGGCGTTCCGTGACTGGTATGCGCGCCACGTCGGCAAGCGGCGATGTGGCATGTTTTTCGCGCGCCTGGCGTAGAAGCCGCCGGGCAAGACGGACGACATTCGCTTCGAGTCCGGCGCTGCGTGCGAGTTCGGTGAGTCGTTGGGGAGCCAGCTCGCCAGGAGCAAGCGTGCTGCCGCCATTTCGAGCGGTCCCGATATCATCGTCTAATGCGCGCCTGTCATGTGCCAGACCGAGTGGAGGCGGAGCATGGGCAAGCAGCGCCAGCGCCAGGCAGAGCGGGCGTGGCGTTGACCGGAACGCGCGCAGGGGAGTGCCGGATGGAGCGGTGAGCGGCGGCGCAAGGCGACCCTCATGTTCGGTGGGCAGGGTCTCAAGCGGCAGAGACGTTGCGAGCGCCCGTCGCACCTCGTCGGCTATGCGCCAGCCCGCGACGTGACGCCATGTTGCCTCCGGACCATGCTGACTCGGCGCGCTCGATGGCAATTTCGGCAGCAGGAGCACACGCCGCTCCAGTACCGCGATATCGCTCTGCACCGCGCTCAATGGCCGCCCAATGCGGCTTGTAATCCCTTCAATATCCGCGGCGGTCATGGCCCCGCCTGCCAGGTCTATCATGGTGAGCAGTGTCTGCGCGGGGCGTTCGAGTTGCTTAAGCAGCGTTTGCAGACGCCCAGAGTCGCTGAGCGTGGCAACGATCGCGCGCATAATTTCCGCTGTATCACCTGGCATGTCTGTGCCGAGAATGCGACGTGCTATTGCCTCCATGTCGGCGGCGCTCATCCGCGCCAGCGTGCCCGCGAGCGTGAGCGTTTCAGCGATGGGAACGGTGAGGCTCGGCGTTGCGATAGCGGACGCGTGGGGTTGGGCAGGGGTGCGTTCAGCAGGCAGTTCGGGAGGCGCCTCAGCAGCGTTTTCGGAGCCTTTGACCAGGAAGTCCGATGGATGAGTAATCCAGGCGGAGAGGGTCGCCGCGACATGCTCGCAGGCCAGTGGCCCCGCGTGAGCACAATCGCATGCCCATCGCACCGAATCGGCGTCATCGGTGACCTCTACCGACACCGTGCGTAACGTTCCATCAATCACTGTGGCCAGCAGGTGAGCGCCATCTCGTCGGCTTGCCACGACACAGTGATTCGACGCCAGTTCCAACCCCATCGCAGCGGCGTTCAGCCCGCAGACACGAACGACATCGGCGGCGCGCAGACGCAACAATGCCGCCGACGGACTCTGTTCGGATGTCGCCATGCGTACGGCCTCTCTGCTGCGTCTCTCAGCGCTCCTCCACGGCTTGCTCAGCCCTCTCGCTATCGAGTATGCCCATTGTGAAGGGCGTACGTCAATATTCCAACAAGCGGGCGCGTCAATCACAAAGAGCCTCACCTGGCCCGGCGAACCGGTTAGGTGAGGCAGTCGTCACGTCCGGGATGTCAGCAATGCAGATGAGCGGCCGGATAGTGCCGACGAGCGGCCGGCCGGCGCGTCCTACTCCGCTTCGTCGTCATCCAGATCGCTCAGATCCTCTTCATCCCACTCGACTTCGTCTTCTTCATCCTCGTCATCGAACTCGTCTTCCCATTCGTCGTCGAGGTCGTCATCATCCATGTCGTCGTCGAGATTCTCGTCGTCGTCGGGACCGGCGAACAGAGTTGCGGCAATGTCGAATGAGATTAGCGTCACATCGTCGGTGGACAGCATGATGCACAGCCTCCTCTGGGTGCTCATCGGGTTGTCAGTGAATAGGGTAGAAACACACGAATGACATGCGTTTGACATGCGTGACATGCGTGACATGCAGTGTTCGTCATGATCTTCATGTCCGTACCTGCGGTATTGTGCCTGCTCGTATGACGCTGCGTCAAGTTGGAAAGGGAAAGCTGTTCTACGCGCCTGCCGCTCGATGCGCACGGCGTACCGATCCTGGATTCGGTGACTGGCAACGCGGACAGCGATCTTGAATTGGCAAGAGACTGAGTCGGCAGTTGGGACACTCACGCGCGACCGAGTGATGGCAACTCTGGCAGTATACCGAATCAGGCGCTGTCAGTTGCCCGCAGGTCTGGCAGACGTGCAACAGCGTACTGGTTGGGCCCGCGGTTGGGCGGGAGGCTTCGGATTGTGCGTTGACGCTGCTTCGCCGGAATGGATCATGTCCATCACTGCTACCACCACTGGTCAATGGGCCAACGGGCGCGGGATATCCACCAGCGGGAATCGTATCAAATTGTGACGACGTGGTGTCCGCCGACTGCGCTGCGTACCGCGAATAACCTCCAGCCTCGGGCGAGCCTGCATACGGACTAGGGGCGTACCGCCGACTGTAGTCGGTCGGCGGCGCAGGCACCCCCATACCAGGTGGAATGTAGATCTGCTCATCGTCAGCAAATGGCGACCGCGGGCGCAGCATATCGAATGCCGGAGCGGCGGCGGATGGCTCCAGCGGGACAACTGACGGCTGTGGCGTTCGGGTCGGTGGCGTGGCGCTCGCGGCAGTCGAGAGTGCATCTGGTGGCGCGGCGCCCTCGAAAAATACAAGGGTGACACTGGGCGCAAGCAGGAGTACATCGCCCCTGTTGAGGTGGTGCTCGCGCACGCGCTTGCCCTTCACGTGGAGGCCATTGGTGCTGCCAAGGTCCAGGATATGCCATTCACCTGCCGCGAAACGTAGCTCCGCATGCTGCCGCGAGATTTGCGCGTCGCGCAGCACGATATCGTTGTCCGCCAGCCGCCCCAGCCGCAGGTGGTCGCGGTCAAGCGAGATACGGCGAACGTCCTGACCGATGCGAATTTCCAGGTAGGCCATCGCGCCCTCCAGCGCAGTACCTCGTCAACCCTGCCCATTCCCCTCGACACAGTTGTCGGCATTTCCAGTGCAACGATGCGGTGATGTGTTGACGAGGCGCCGTCACGCAGCCAGTATAGCACTATCCCAGCACATCATTGAACAGGGAACCTGCGCGCACTAGTACTGATAGGCGGATCGTGGGGCATTGAAGGGCAACGACGCAGCGCACGTAACGCAGCCTATCACCTGTCTTGTATCTCCTGACGGGCGAGCGGCAACTCGGCCAGCAAGTCGCCCGCCAGCAGCCCAGCGTCGCCAAGGCGCGCGCTGATCCGTTGCCCGGCGAGTGCATGCAGATAGACGGCGGCGCAGGCGGCATCGTATGGCGACATCCCCTGTGCCAGCAGCCCAGCCGTCGTACCCGCCAGCACGTCGCCGGTTCCGGCAGTGGCTAACGCCGGATTGGGTATGCCGTTGATGCGCACAACGCCTTCTGGCGACGCGATCAAGGTACAGGCGCCCTTCAGCACAATAATGTGCCCCCATTCGCGCGCTGCTTCGCGTATAACGGTCAGCCGGTCAGGACCGCCGCCCGAGACCGACCTTTCGCCGCGTAACCGCGCCATCTCGCCCGGATGTGGCGTCAGGATAGCGCCGGGGGGTAACCGCAGCCACCAGTGATCGAGCTTTGCCAGATTGTTCAGCCCATCGGCGTCCACCACCAGGTGGGGACGCTGTTCCGGCACGAGCGCGGATAACCCAGTGAAGAGGCGCTCGAGTAGCGCTTCGGTCGCCTGCGATTGCCCCAGCCCCGGCCCGACGACCAGCGCGCGATGGCCATCCAGGTGGTCGAGGATGGATTGCGCGCGCGCTTCAGGGGGCGCACTTTCGGCTGGAAGCAAAGCATAAGTGATTTCCGGGAGCATGGTGGCGTAGAATGGCGCCAGGTCAGGCTGGGTCGCCAGCGTCACCAGCCCCGCGCCGATACGCGCCGCCGCCCCACAGACGAGGTACGCCGCGCCGATATAGTGGGATGAACCAGCCAGCGCGAGCACCTTGCCGAAGGTGCCTTTGTTGCTCTCTAGTGGTCGTTTCGGCAGAGTTGGGCCAATCATCTCGTCGTCGAGCATCTCCAGTCCGGCGGCAACGGGCATGATGGCAGGCAGGCCAATGGTGCCCACCTGTAGCTCACCGACATACGATGCGCCGGGGAAGAGCAACAGGCCAACTTTGGGATAGGCCAGCGTCACCGTGAGGTCGGCGGCCAGCGTGCCGGGATCGACCGCGCCTGTATCAGCGTTGAGTCCGCTTGGGAGGTCAACGGCGACAACATAAAGGTCAGGACGTCGCTCCCGCTCCTGCGCGACCAACGTGCAAGCCTCTGCCATCGTCGTAGCCAGTGGCCGCGCGTGTCCGGTGCCGAGTAGGGCATCCAGCACGATATCCGCCTGCTCGATTACGTCGCGTAGCCCGGCCAGGTCATCGCCCACTGAGCCAGTGCGCCCATTGGCTTCGATCTGGCCGCTCTTCCAGTCATAGATGGTGACGCGTGCGCCCCAATCGGCAAGATAGCGCGCCGCGACGCGCCCGTCGCCCCCATTATTGCCCGGCCCGGCGAGCACGAGCACGCTGACATCGCCCATATCACCCTCAAGCCGCGCCTGTATCGCCTCGGCGACGCTACGCCCGGCATGCTCCATGAGTATGGGCGAGGTCAGCCCGTATTCATGCTCGGCCTGTTTCTCGACCGCGACCATTTCCGCGACAGTGACGACTTTCATGGTATCCGCCCCTGTATCGGCTACCAGCGCCAAAACCGCTCGATCATGATGCCGGGCTGTGCTTTGCGCATGGATCCGCTATAGCTGTTGATTGTTTTGATCATCGTATCTTCTGACCCAAACAGGCTTGGCACCTGGCTGCGGTACAGCGCGATAGCCTCTTCTTTCTGGCGAACAGTGCCAGAAATCTCGACCATCTCGGCCTCCATGGTAATGTTCAGCTCGCGCTGACGAGCAGCAAGCGCGCCGCTGTTCGTCACATACGGGAAATCTTCGTAGAACTTCACGTTCAACTTGCGCTGTGCCAGTCTGTCTGCCGCCGAGCAGCAGAGTTGATGATCCACGTGATGGCCGACACCCAGCGGCGCATACAGCGCGGCGAGCGGGGCGCGTTCGTGAATGGCAAGGAAGACGCCCGCCAGTTTTTCGTCTAGCGAGAGGTCGGCGGCATTGACGCTGCCAAAGAGCGCATCGTCGCCCTGGTAGTAGGCTGGATCGCCTCGGAAGATCGCATCCAGGTAGTCGAGACGGAGCACATCAGCGCCGAGCGAGCCGACCGCCGCTTGATCCTCCGCGCGTCGCTGGCGCACCGCCTCGGCGGGGTTGGTAGACAGCCCCATTTTCTGGAGCGTCTGCGAGGCGAATGTACTGATGCGCGCGCCTTCCGGCGGGATGCCGCCGAAGACGGTCACTACCAGCACGCGGTTGCCGGTCGCCGCTTGCAGGCCAATCGAGCCGCCACACGAAAGCACGGCATCGTCGAAATGCGGCTGAACGTAGACCTGACGATACTGCTGGTTGACCTGGTCGAGTGAAGTGAGCTCCATGTTTTCCCCCTTAACGCACGTGGTGATCAGTCTATTGGTATGCCATCGTCTAGTCCAAGTGTAGCGCATGCGGCGCGCATATCCACTGGAACCGGCGCGCGAATCGCGGTGCTGGCGCCGGTCGCTGGGTGGCGAAATACCAGCTCCCAGGCATGCAGTTGCGCGCGCTCGATGCCTGCCGCCAGTGTCGCCTCGGTTGCTCCGCCGTAGGTCAAGTCACCGGCCAGTGGCGCGCCACGAGACGCCAGATGCGCGCGGATCTGATGTGTGCGACCGGTTAATGGTTCGGCAAGCACCAGCGAAAAGCCGTTCTGGACCGCGAGCGCTTGAAAGCGCGTACGCGCCGACTTGCCTGCTGGCGAGATAATCACGCGCCGACGGTCGAGCGGGTCACGGCACAGGGGCGCATCGATCTCGCCGCTGCTGGCCGCAAGCTCTCCGCCGATGATCGCCAGATAGCGTTTGACAATCTGCCGCTGCTGAAACTGGCGCACCAGACTCCGCCGCGCCTCTTCCGTGCGGGCGAAGAGCACGACACCGGACGTCTCGCGGTCCAGCCGGTGCAGCAGCCACGGCCGTGGGAGGCCACGACGGTCGGCGTCGGCAAAGACGGCGTCGGTGAGCGTGCCGTCAGGGTGCCGATACGCCGGATGCACGACGAGCCCGGCAGGTTTGGCCACTGCCAGGATGTCCTCATCTTCCGTGAGTATAGCGATATTGAGCGCCTCTCGAAGAGCCATCATATAACGTAATATACCTGATGGAAGGATGCACTTCGCAAGCGGTCGCCTTGTCCAGCCGCTTACGAAGTGCGCCACTTGCTATGTCTTCCGCCAATCGCTTACACTCCCTTGCAGACGCAACGCAGTTATATCGCAGTCACAACGACGCTGCCGGGTGCGTGAAACGCTGGCAGTAAGAAATTCGGAGAATCTGGTGCGCAATCTGCCCAATATCCTCAGCGCCGCCCGACTGGCGACAACCATTCCACTCGTGATCCTGATTCTGATCGAGGCGCCGTGGGCGTTACTGCTTGCTACAGTGCTGTTTGTGGCTGGTGCGGTGACTGATACGATAGATGGTCGCCTTGCCCGGCGCTATCATCTCGTCTCGAATCTGGGCGTGTTTCTTGATCTGACGGCGGACAAGGTCTTCGTCTCGGCGGCTTTGATTGCGCTGGTGCAGATAGGGTTCGTGCCCGCGTGGATTGTGATTGTGATCGTCGCGCGGGAGTTTCTGGTCTCGGGGCTGCGTTCGTTCGCGGCGGCGCGTGGCGTGGTGATTCCGGCGGGGCGCTGGGGCAAGCAGAAGACGCTGCTGACGTTGCTCTCGGTGGGTGGCATCTTGCTGGCTGCCGGTCTCGGCGGCCGGACCGCATTTCCGCTAGGCCTGAGCACTGGCGGAGCGCCGAATAGCTTCGCCGACTATTTCCTGGCCCTCTCAAATATCGTCCTCTTGCTGGCGGTCATCTGGACGATCTTCTCCGCTATCGAGTACCTGCGCGGCGGGTGGGGCGTTATCACAGCCCCCGCCGCTGAGAGCCACTGAGTGCAGGAAACATCACCCTCTAGCTTGTGACGGGCTGTGCTGGCTGGCCCAGCTTGCGCTCGGTGCCTTTGAGCAGACGGTCAATATTATCCTTATGTGAGACGATGATCATCGTGCCAGCCACCAGGATAAAGAGAAAGTGCGGCAGGGAAGCGTGGCGGGTCAGGAGTAGTATGAACTCGGTAATAATGCTGCCAGCAGCGCCGAGAATCGAGCCGAGTGAGACATAGCGGGTGATGGCGATAGGGATAACGGCGCAGAAGAAGCCGATGAGTGTCGCGAATGGCGCCATAATGACCATCGCGCCCGCGCCAGTGAGCACGCCGCGACCACCTTTGAAGCCAATCAGGATCGAGTAGTTATGGCCCAGGATGGCGCAGAAGCCCGCCAGAGCCTCCGCCGTCGCCTGTGCGTTGGGGTTGCTGTCCCCGCCGAAGAAGACCAGCCGTGCTAGCAGCACCGCTGCCATGCCCTTGAGCACATCGCCCACGACGACGAACGCGGCTGGCCCTGGCCCCAACGTCCGTAGCACGTTGGTGGCTCCGGTCTTGCCGCTGCCAAATGCGCGCGGGTCGCGTTTGCCAAAGAAGCGCCCAGCCAGCACGCCAAACGGAATGGAGCCGAGCAGGTAGCCCGCCAGCGCGGCTCCAATCATTCGCAGGACGACTTCTATCGAGGACATGGCCTCGTATCCTCTCTGCCCCACTCTTCAGGGGCCTGTTGTGACCTCACCACTGAGTTCACATGACCTTGCCACACCGACCGCGGCGCAATCGAGCATAGGCGAGTGTCGCCAGCGTGTCAAGATGCGACTGCGCCTTCTACCGCAGTATATCTGCCTGTTTCTGCTCACTATCGCATAGCCCTCGCGCTATACTGCCATCATACATGGGCGGGAACGGGTTACACAATCCCCCGTTTCGGCGCGTGCGTCGTTCAATTACAGCGGAGGAGGCGTATGGACCCGTACAGTACCGCTGAAGATGTGCGGCAGGTTCCAGCTGCCGTCCACGACGACCATTCGTTGATACTCGGCATCGACATTGGCGGTACCAAGACAGCGGCGGGTGTTGTTGCTTTAGATGGACATGCGCTCTCCTTCTGCGTTGAGCCGACGCCCCGCGATGCGGATGCGGCCACGCTGTTTGCCTTCGTGGTCGCGCTGGCCGAGCGCGCCTGTGGTGGCTACCTGGATCGCGTGGTGGCGGCGGGCGTCGGCTGTGGCGGGCCGATGATCTATCCCGATGGCATCGTCTCACCGCTCTTCATTCCGGCGTGGCGGTCGTTCCCGCTGCGTGCGCGGCTGGCCTCGGCGCTGGCCCTGCCAATCAAGCTGGATAACGATGCCAATGCGTTCGCGCTGGGCGAGGCGATGTTTGGCGCTGGACGCGGCGCGCGCTCTATGCTCGGCATGATCGTCTCGACGGGCGTCGGCGGCGGCATTGTGGCGGACGGGCGCGTCTTCCATGGCGCGACGGGCAATGCGGGCCACATTGGCCACGCTATCGTCTCAGCCGAGGGGCCGCGCTGTTCCTGCGGCGCGATTGGCTGCCTCACCGCGTATGCTTCCGGCACGGGGCTGGTCGCACGCGCGCAGACAGGCATACAGGCTGGGACGCCGACGACGCTGGCAACACCGAGTGGGAGCTTGCTGACAGGTCGCGCTATCGCTGAAGCGGCGGCCAATGGCGATACGTTCGCAGCGGGACTAATCCATGACGCGGGGGTAGCCATCGCGCGGGGCATCGTTGACGCGGCCAGCCTGCTCGATCTGGACCGGGTTGTCCTGGGCGGCGGGCTCATCCAGGCGGGCGAGATACTGCTCGACCCACTACACGCTGAGCTGCGCGAACGGGCGCGGCTGCCATTCACACGCAACCTCGATATTCGTGTCACAGCGGCGACGCGTGAGGCAGGCGTTATCGGCGCGGCGGCGCTCTGCCTCCAATAGAAATGTCGCGCATGTGCAGGACTGCTGCATCTACCCCGCTTTCCAGGGCCAGTGCAGCAGTCCAGGGGTGATATCGACCAATCCACCATCGGATTGTGGCGGTCAATCTGTTAGACGGAGATGACGGCTATGTTCAGGTGATTGTACTGATCGGTGCCAGCCCACCCAATCAATACCTGGCGTGACGTGCCATTGCCGTTGTAGACCAGCGCCGGGCTTGAGATTGCAGTCTCATCCAGCGACGCCGACGAGTTGGCATCGCCCCAGCTGGGATAGCTCTGGGTGTATTGCACGTTCACATTTCCCGTCGGTGATGTGCCGTTGCCTGCCCAGGCCAGCCAGTGCGTTGGTAACGCCGTCGCGTCGAAGCCGATCATCGTCGGCGCCCAGTCGGTTTGTAGGCTCAGCGGCGAGGCGTCTGGCATGACGAAGTTAGCGCCTTCCTGTGCGGTTGCGAAGTAGATGTTGTGGTTGGTTCCCGTCCAGGAAAGAATCAGTCCGTCGTCGAGAGACCTGGAGAGGTTGGGCCGCGAGATGCTGCTCCATCCCCACTTGGTATGCTTATCCGTCGTGTCGGAGCTGGTCGTCAGGTGTATCACATTGACCGTATGCGCGCTGTCGGTGCCAGCCCAGGAGAGATAGATGTCCGAGTTGATGTCGCCGTTGACTGTGGCCAGCGCCGGAGCGGTAAAGCTCGTCTCTCCCCAGAGGATGACCTTGCGGGTGACGGTGAAGTCAGGTGTTTTGATGAACTCGACGTTCAGCGTGTGATTCGCGTCGGTGCCGGTCCAGGCCAGCACAATCGTGCCGTATGGCGCGCCGCGACCGGTATCGATGAACGCGATTGCTGGACGCCAGAGGGACAATTCAGGCAGGATGTGTTTGTTGTTGTAGTGCAGCCCATCGCTGCTCGTCATGACATTGAGATGGTGACTTGCATCGGTGCCGGTCCAGGCTAACGCCGTCGCGGGCGCGTAGGTTGTCGCGATGGCTGGCCCATCGATGCTCGTATCGTCTAAAATAACCTTGGTTCCCTCCGTCGGCTGGCCGAACGCGACTCGCGGCGAAGCCTGGGCAACGCCCGCCATGCCAACCATGCCAACCATGCCAACCATGCCAACCATGCCAACCATGCCAACCATGCCCGCCCCAACTGTAAACACCAGTATGAGCGTGCCAATATTGCGACGCCAGAACATAACAGACCTCCTCCACTCCTCATAGCTAACGGGCCAAGAAAAAGTAGATTCCGTAGATGTAGATTCCCTTTGCATCCCAGGTGTTCCCAGATGGAGGGTTGTTTCAGCGAATTGTGAAGACGATCACATACGCGCCTGCTTCTGGCACGGTCGAGTCACAATCTCATGCGCAAAGCGCGCGTTACGATTGGCCGAACTTTCGGCCGTGTGGCGGCCTGCCTTACGAGCGGGCGAACCGTCGCGGCTGCTATAATCTGGGTGACTCGCGCATCGCATACTGCGCCGCAACGTGACCAGCCAGCCAGCAAGGAGCGATCTGTGTCTGCCGATATGCCCGCCGACAAGCCCGACGAGCGCGCCGCCGCGATTGACCAGCGCACGCTGGATGAGGTCGCGCTTTCTCGCGCCGAATACGCGCAGATCGTTGAGCTGTTGGGGCGCGCGCCCAACCCTGTCGAGCTAGGGCTGTTTGGGGCGATGTGGAGCGAGCACTGCGGCTATAAAAACAGCCGCCCGCTGCTGAAACGCTTCCCTACTAGCAGCCCGCGCATTCTCGTCAAGGCGGGCGAGGAGAATGCGGGTGCGGTAGATATCGGCGACGGTCTGGCGGTGGTGATGAAGATCGAGAGCCACAATCACCCAAGCGCCATCGAGCCGTATCAGGGCGCTGCGACCGGCGTCGGCGGCATCGTCCGCGACATCTTCACGATGGGCGCGCGCCCAATTGCCCTGCTCGACTCACTGCGCTTTGGCCCGCTGAGCGACCCGCGCAACCGCTATCTGTTCTCTGGCATCGTCGGCGGCATCGGAGGCTATGGCAACTGCCTCGGCATTCCCACCGTGGGTGGCGAGATCTACTTCGATGAGTCGTATAGCGGCAACCCGCTGGTCAACGCGATGTGTGTCGGGCTCATTGAGGCGGGCAAACTTATTCCGGCAAAGGCGAGCGGTACGGGTAACCCCGTCCTCCTGGTCGGCGCGGCCACCGGACGCGACGGGATCCACGGCGCGACGTTCGCCTCGGTCGAGCTGGATGAGGCGTCGGAGGAGCGGCGGCCCGCCGTCCAGGTGGGCGATCCGTTCACCGAGAAGCTGTTGATGGAGGCCTGCCTGGAGTTGCGCGATACTGGCTGGATTGTCGGGATGCAGGATCTCGGCGCTGCTGGCCTGACCAGTTCCAGCGTCGAGAGCGCGCACAAAGGGCAGTCTGGCATCGATCTCGATGTCGCAAAGGCGCCGCGCCGCGAGTCGGGCATGACGCCATACGAGATGATGCTCTCCGAGTCGCAGGAGCGTATGCTGGTCGTCGCACGTAAGGGTCATGAAGACGACGTGCGCGCGCTCTTTGCCCGCTGGGGGCTGCGTTCGGACATCGTCGGCACGGTCGTGGATGATCCGGTGATTCGCGTGCGGGAGGGGAATCATGTCGTGGCTGAGGTGGGCACGCGCCTATTGACCGACGAGACGCCTGCCTACGTCCGCGATGGCGAAGAGCCGCCGGAGCTAGCGGAGCTCTGGCAATTCGACCCCGCATCGCTGGCCGATACGTTGCCGTCCCCTGATGATACGCTGCTGGCGCTGCTTGGCTCGCATGATCTATGCAGCCGCGAGGATGTCTACCGCACCTACGACACGATGGTCGGTGCGAATACGGTAGCGGGGCCAGGAAGTGATGCCGCGGTCCTGCGCGTGCGCGACGCCTCCGACCGCGAGACGGGCAAATATCTGGCACTCACAACAGATGGCAACGGACGACTAACCTGGCTCGACCCGTTCAACGGCGGCGCGCTGGCCGTCGCCGAGGCGGCGCGCAATATCGTCTGCACCGGGGCGACGCCACTCGCTCTGACCAACTGTCTCAACTTTGGCAATCCCGAGAAGCCGACGGTCTATTACCAGCTGTCGCGGGCAATAGATGGGATGGCCGCCGCCGCCCGGGTTCTCGAAACTCCGGTGATTTCTGGCAACGTCAGTCTCTATAACGAGAGCTTTGGCAAGGCGATCTACCCCACACCGGTCGTCGGCATGGTCGGTCTGCTGGAGGGACGCGAGCCGACGCCGAGCGCATTTCAGGCTGAGGGGGACATCGTCGGTGTGCTAGGCCCGTGGGCGCCGACGCACGATACCCTCGGCGGCAGCAGCTACCTGGCGGTGCTTCATGGGATACGAGCCGGGCGTCCGCCGCAACTCGACCTAGAGGTCGAGCGCGCCGTGCAACAGGTGGTGTTGGCCGCGAGTGCCGCAGGCCTACTCCGAAGCGCCCACGATTGCTCAGATGGCGGTCTGGGAGTTGCGCTTGCGGAGTGCTGCATCTGGTCGCGTCTCGGAATGCGCGGCGAGTTGCAATTGCCCGAACAGCTGACGGGCGATCCGCTGGCGACGACGGCGCTGCTCTTTGGCGAGGCGCCGTCGCGCATTGTGCTCTCCGCCGCGCCAGAGAACTGGGACGCATTGACTGAGCTGGCGGAGTCGTATGGCATGCGGTTGACGCGCCTGGGCATTGTTGGCGGCGACCGGCTGGTGTTCCCGCCGCTGCTCGAAGCGCCCATTGGGGCAATGTATTCCGCCTGGCGGAACGGATTCGGACAGGTGGGCGCCACACCGGAAGCGGAGCAGGCACATGTCCGCACCGATAGAATCGAATAGACCCGCACCCGATGAACTACGCCAGGCGCTCGTCGAGAAGCTCCGGCGTGACGGCGTGCTGCGCGATGAGGCGGTCGAGCGCGCGCTACGCACAGTCCCACGCCATCTCTTTCTGCCAGACGCGCCGCTCGAAGATGCCTACAGTGACAACGCTATCCTCACCCATGAGGAGGATGGCATGCCAATCAGCTCAGCCTCGCAGCCAGCGATCGTAGCCATCATGCTCCAGCAGCTTGGCATCGAACCGGGCATGCGGATACTGGAGGTTGGCGCGGGTACGGGTTATAACGCGGCGCTGCTGGCGGAGTTGACCGGGCCGACTGGCCACGTCACAACGATTGATATTGGCGAAGAGATCGCCGCCGAGGCACGCGAGCACCTGGATCTCGCTGGGTATGGCCGCGTTCGCGTGATTGTGGCGGATGGGGCGTCAGGCTGGCCAGAGGACGCGCCCTACGACCGGATCGAGCTTACGGTTGGCGCGACGGATATAACCCCGGCGTGGTACGAGCAGCTCGCCGAGGGTGGACTGCTGACGCTGCCGCTCTGGCTGGGGATGTCGGATGCCAGTGTGGCGTTCCGTAAACGTGGTGGAGCGCTGTATAGTGAGTCGCTGGCCCCCTGTGGCTTTATGCGGCTGCGTGGGTCCGAGAAAAGCGCCGTGCGGTGGATTGCGCTGGGCAATGGAATGACCCTGGGCAGCGATGAGGCTGAGCGGCTTGCTGAGCCGATTAAGGCACTTCTGGCTGCTCATCCACGGCGAAAGCTGCACTTCAAGACCGACCCCAGTCTGGTGCACTGGTTGGGGCTGCGCGGGCTGCGGCTGGTGATCATTGGCCCCGATGCGCATCGCCGCTCGTTTGTGCGCCCGCGGATTCGTTACGGTGTCTATGCGGAAGGCGCGGATGGCCCGTCGCTGTGCGTCTTTGCCGCGCGCCTGCCGATGCTGGTCTCGTTCGGTGGGCGCGCGGCGGAGCGCCAGATTGTGGACGTGGCGGAACAGTGGCAGGCGACCCGGCGCATCCCGCTGGAGCAGTGGCGTATCACCGCGTGGCCGCATGGCACGGAGATGGGGCCGCCGCCACTCCAGGCGGGAACCTATCGCCAGGTGCGCCGCTACTTCACCTATGACATCGCCGTCGAGAGCTAGCGGCTAGCGCCGTGCCGCAACGCGACGCGAATCGTGACCTTCGCCTCGGCCTGCTGTGGCCCATTATTCGAGATCCGGATCAGCCCAACGCGGACCTCGGTGCCGTCAATCAGCCGCTCCAGCTGGTGGCGCAGATCCATGGCGGTGCCAATGCTATGATTGTCCAGTTTATAGATGATGTCGCCTGGCTGGATGCCTGCGCGCTGCGCTGGGCCACCGCTCGCCACCTGCACGACCTGGACGGCCATCTCTTTCTCGATGTGGAACTTGTTGCGGAGCGACTGCGGCAGCATGCCAGACTGGACGACGACGCCCAGGACGGGGCGGCGCACCTCGCCGTCTTTCATCAGCCGCGACGCGACCCAGTTGACGGTGTTGATGGGAATGGCGAACGAGAGGCCCTGCGCCTGCTGCACGACGGCTACGTTGATGCCGATAACCGCGCCCGATGAATCCACTAGCGGACCGCCGGAGTTACCGGGGTTCACAGCAGCGTCGGTCTGGATGATATCTTCGATCAATTGACCGCCGTAGCCAGGCAGGGTACGGTGGAGGGCGCTGACGATGCCAGCGGTGACGGTGCTTTGCAGGCCGACGGGACTGCCAATGGCGACGACCAGTTGCCCTACTCTGAGCCTATCGGAGTCGCCGAGCCTGGCTGCCTGGAGCTTGATTCCATCAGGCGCTGTAATACGGACGACGGCAACGTCGGTATCGGGATCCTGCCCAACGACCTCGCCACGCACATCATGCCCATCGGCCAGCGTAACCATCACCTGGCGCGCGCCATCGACAACGTGGCTATTCGTCAGAATGTAGCCGTCGGGTGCGAAGATGACGCCCGACCCGGCGCCCTGGGCGAGCTGGCCGCCGCCGAACGGCGATGCGCCAACGATCTTGGTGACGCCGACCTGTACTACCGCTTGGCCAACACTGTCTACGACGGAAATAATGCTCTTCGAATAGGCGTCCAGGGCGGCAACGTCTTGTGCTGGTGGCACGGCGGCTGCGTTCTGTCCGTCCCGTGAATGTCCAAAGAAACCCATTCTGAACGTCTCCTTATGCGAGATGCGAGGGGGAAATGCTCTGGCTCTCTGCGCGATGCTAGCGGCCAGCGGCTAGATGCTGGCTACATGGTATACGCATTGTCTGCTATGACGTTGGATGTGTTACGGTCGTTTTCCCGATTAAACTGGCGGGCTGTCTATGGCTGGTGTCTCAGTGTATCACAGCGTGGAGAGCGAGCGGCGTGCAGCGCGGCGTGTTGTGCGCTGGCCTTGCGGCCCGGCTGGCGGCGTGTTATGCTACAGGGCGTGCGCAGTGAGCCGTTGTGCGCGGGACCGTAGCTCAGTGGCAGAGCAGGGGCCTTTTAAGCCCACAACCACGCACACAGCCCACCAACACAGACAGATTCCCGACTTCTTACGCACCAGCATTGGGTAAGGCAAGAGCCTGGGTA